>ENA-OWNT01000102-OWNT01000102.1-seawater-metagenome-genome-assembly--contig:-NODE-102-length-270357-cov-11.609146_pt1 | contig 270357 bp, 215 predicted proteins | sample MGYA00238136_ERZ651165 | MGnify/ENA primary metagenome ERZ651165 (study PRJEB26861, sample SAMN08777766) | seawater metagenome | isolation source: coastal seawater | place: USA: Florida | collected... | reverse complement strand
AGGTCCGCGGGAGCTTGGCCGCCCTCGCCGAGGCCGAGCGCGCCTACCAGGCCACCCTCGACGCCATCCCCGCAGGCGTGGCGCTGCATCGGAACGGCGTGCTGCTGTGGGTGAATCAGGCGCTCCACCGCTTGCTGCCGGTCCCCCGCCCCCCGGGCGGCATCGACCTCCGCGACCTCCTGCCAGACCACACCGACGTCGTCGAGCGCTTGCTGGCCGGCACCGCCACCGCTGACCTCACGGTCGCAGGCCGCTCCCTCGAGCTGTTCTCGCTGCCGGGTCCCCTGTTCCACCAGGCGCCGTCGTCGCTCCTCTTCGTGCTCGACCACACCCTCCGCGCGGAGGCCGAGGCGCGCGCAGCCGAGGCCGCCCAGCAGCTCGCCTCCTCCGAGAAGCTGGCCTCCATCGGTCGCATGGCCGCCGCCGCCGCCCACGAGATCAACAACCCGCTCACCTACCTACAGGCCAACCTGAGCTTCCTGGAAGAGGAGCTCCAGGCCACCACCGAGGGCGTCCCCCTCGACCTCGCCTCGGCCGAGCAGCTCATCGCCGACGCCCGCGACGGCGCCGAGCGCATCGGGCGCCTGGTCACCGACATGCGCGGCCTGTCCCGAGCGGGCTCCGCCTCCCACGTCCGGGTGTCCCTCACCGACGTGGTCGAACGTGCCGTGAAGAGCGTCGCGGCCAGCGTCGGCGACCAGGCGGAGATCGTCACCGAGCTCGATGGCGACATCCCGGACATCGTCGGCGACCGCCATCAGCTCGTGCAGGTGATCGGCAACCTCGTCACCAACGCCTCCCACGCCATCGCCGAGTGTCCTCCCGCCGACCGTCGGATCCGCGTGCGCCTCACCACGGCCGGCCCCCATGCGGTGCTCGAGTGCATCGACCGCGGCCACGGCATGAGCGACGAGGTCCTCCACGACGCCTTCGAGCCCTTCTTCACCACCAAGGGCGGGCAGGGCACGGGCCTCGGCCTGTCCATCGTGCATCGCATCGTGGCCGATCACGGTGGCCGCATCGAGCTCGACAGCGCCGTGGGCACCGGCACCACCGTGCGCATCCTCCTACCGGCCGGCGACGGGCCCGAGGCTCCTCCGAGCCTGCCCCCCACCCCGCTGCCCCGCGAGCGCCTCCGCATCCTCATCGTCGACGACGAGGCCCCCGTCCGGCGCGCCCTGGCGCGGCTCCTGGGCCCCTTCGAGGTCACCACCGCCGCCTCGGGCCGGGAAGCCCTCGAGGCCATCGACGAGAGCCTGCCCGACCTCATCCTGTGCGACGTCATGATGCCCGGCATGACGGGCGCCGAGCTGTACCAGCGGCTGGCCGACGACGGGCGCGGCCTGCACGAGCGGCTGGCCTTCGTCACGGGGGGCGCCTTCTCCGACCAGACCGCCGCCTTCCTCGAGCGCACCCACCGCCCGGTCCTGCACAAGCCGCTGGACGCCGAGAAGCTCGTGCGCTTCGTGCTCCGCCACGCCGACCTCGGCGACGACGACAGCTGATCCGCGTCGCTCAGCCCCAGTGGCGGGCCATGGGCGACAGGTAGTGGTCGAGCCAGCCCTGGTCGTAGTCCGGCTGGCCATCCGGGATGCCCTGGTGCCGGATCGTGACCTCGGTGCCGCCGGTGTGGGGGGCCAGCAGCACCTCCACCTTGGAGTCGGCGGCGTCCGCATCGAAGGCGGTGGTGCGCCAGTCGAAGGTCAGACGACGGGGACGCTCGAGGGCCGTGTAGGTGCCCGAGATGAAGCCGTCCCAGGCGCGAAAGGTGCCGCCCTCCTGACCGTCCGACGTAGCGGCCGCACCGGTCATGGATGCGTGGCCGTCGCCATCGATCCACGTGTCGAAGATGGTCTCGGGGGACGCCGGCACGATGCCGGTCCGGACGAAGCTCACGGGCATGGGACTCTCCAGGTTCGAAGGGATCAGCCCGCAGCGCGGGCAGAGGGTGCCGCGTCCGCGGACGCCGCGCGGCGGTACTGGCTGGGGGAGCAGCCGTGGACACGGCGGAAGGCTCGCACGAAGGAGTCTTCCGCGGTGTAGCCCACCTTCTCCCCCACCTCGGCCACCGACAGGGAGCGGTCGGCGAGGAGATCGGCGAGCACTTCGGCCAGGTCCTCGGCGCGCCGCTCGAGTACATGCAGCAGCGCCTCCACACCGAAGACAAGATGGTCGAAGGCCGGTGGTTCGAGGAGCCCGACGAGCTCGTCCTCGGCGCCAAGCTCGTCCGGGACACCGGCGCGAAGCTCGGCGACGAGGTCGTCATCCTCGGGACCACGCAGGACGGCTCCATGAGCCCGCTCAAGGGCGAGCTGGTGGGCATTCTGCGGGGCGGAACGCCGGCGATCGACACCCGCGTCTTCCTGCCGCTCGAGCGGGCGCAGTACCTGACGGACATCCCCGGCGGCGCCATCCGCGTCCTGGCCTACGGCGACGACTTCAGCACGTCCGTGGACGTGGCGAACTCGCTGGCGGCCGCGTTGCCCGACTACGCCGTCCGCGACTGGACCGTCCGGCCTCCCTGGGCGCAGACGGTCGCCATGATGGGCGCCATCCGCGGGATGCTGTTCTTCATCGTCGTCTTCCTCGCCGCCCTGGGCGTGTGGAACACGATGATGATGTCGGTCCTCGAGCGCACGAACGAGATCGGGGTGCTGCGGGCCATGGGCCTCACGCGCATCGGAGCCGTCGTGCTCTTCGTGGGCGAGGCCCTCGCCATCGCGATCCTTGGCGGGGCCGTCGGGATCGTCGGCGGCGTCGTGCCCTACCTGCTGACCAAGGACAACGGGTTCACCTTCGGCGAGAAGACCGCCAGCGACCTCGGCGACATGCTCCCCGTGGTCGAGACGATGTACCCGATCCTCTCTGGCGAGCTGATCGTGACCGCCTTCTTCATGGGCGTGCTGATGGCCTTCATCGGCAGCCTGCTCCCCGCCATCCACGCCGCGACCATTCAGCCGGTCGTCGCGATGAGGAGGAATTGATGTTCGCCACCCTGAAGACCCACGCCGCCGTCGGCGCGCTCGTCGCCGCGCTGCTCCTGCCCGTCGGCCCCACCTTCGCCGAGGACGAAGCCCCGGCGAAGGTCGAGCTGGGCGACAACCCCACCGTCGAGCAGATCCTCGCGGCGATCGACCAGAACATGGTCTTCGAGTCCCGCACCGCGACCGTGAAGATGGTCGTGGAGGGGAAGCGCCGGACGCGCTCCTTCGAGATGGTCACGTACGGACGCGGAGTCGACGACTCGGCGATGGAGTACGTGGCCCCCGCGCGGGAGAAGGGCACCAAGATGCTCAAGCTCGGCGACGACCTGTGGATGTACATGCCTTCGATCGACAAGACCCAGAAGATCTCGGGCCACATGCTGCGCCAGGGGATGATGGGCTCGGACCTGTCCTACGAGGACATGATGGCCAGCGACGAGCTCGCAAACATGTACCAGGCCTCCGTCGTGGGGACCGAGGACGTGGACGGGCGCCCCGCCTGGAAGCTGGAGCTGAACGCGACCGATGACTCGGTCGCCTACCCGAAGCGCGTCCAGTGGATCGACAAGGAGACGTACATCCCCGTGAAGCAGGAGCTCTTCGCCCTGTCGGGGATGAAGCTCAAGTCCTGGACCATGACGGACATCAAGGAGTTCGAGGGCGGCCGGAAGTTCCCCACGCGGATGGAGATCGTCGACGAGGTGAAGGCCGACAGCCGCACCATCCTCGAGTTCGGGGAGATGACGTTCGGCGTCGAGCTGGAGGACGAGGTGTTCAGCCAGCGGTGGCTCGAGCGGAAGTAGCGGCGCCCGGCGTGCTGGCCCGCCGCTTGCTACGGTGGCGGCGCCAGGAGGACACGTGGCCACGACTGCTTCTGCGCCGACCCCCTCGGCCGTTCCGCTCTTCGCTCTCTTCCTCGCTGCGCTCCTGCTCCCCGCCACGGCGGCGGCAGACCGCGCCCGCGTCCAGTCCCTGGGCGGCGTCGACCTGCTGGTCGAGGACGACAGCAACCTCTTCTTCAACCCCGCCCACATCGCGCTGTACAGCAACCGCGCGTGGATGTCCCTCGGGGTCACGGGCTCGGGCGGCGCCGTCGGGTTCGACCCGATGGGCGGCGGCGCGGTCCAGATCAAGCGGCTCTTCAACCTCGGCGTGGTCCTGAACCGCAGCCCGCTCGCCTACAACTTCGACGCCGCCATCTGGCCCGTCGCCAACGTGTACATCCCCGGCGGCCCCGGGGGCGCGCTCAGTGGACCGGCCGGCCCGTCCGAGGTGACCGCGCCGCTGCGCTTCCCCGTCGACCTGTTCGTGGCCTACGGCAACCGGGACACGCCGGTCCGCGCGGGCGTGAACGTCTACTACGCGGGCGGCGCCCAGCGGAGCTGGTCCCTGGACGACAGCGACCAGGACGGCAACGAGACCTCCACCGTCCAGCGCCTGCAGACCCACCTTCTCAACGTGACGTTCGGCGTGTCCGGCGGCCGCAGCACGGACCGGGTGCGCCCCGAGGGCTGGCTGCGGGTGGGCGTGCTGACCGCCTGGAGCGACCGCCAGAGCTTCCGCGAAGAGAACGACGGCAGCGAGACCACCACCGTCGACCGCATCCTGTCGCTCGACCGGGACATGCGGGTGGGGGCCGGCTTCCGGGTCCACATCGGCGACCCCACGTCCACGCGCGGAGTCGTGGTGAGCCCCGGCCTCCGCTACGACATCGCGGGCGGCGCCTTCCGCTTCGACGACAACCTCGCGAACCCGGACACCCCGGCCGAGGAGGCCCTGCGCCGGGCCTGGGGCCACTCGCTGCAGGTGGGGGCCGGCGTCGCCGGGCGGGTCGACCAGCTGCGGGTCATCGGGACCGTGGCGGTGAACGTCGACGCCCTGCGCGTCTTCGACCAGACGGCCAACAACGACGACACCGTCGACCAGAGCGTGAACGAGGCCTTCGACCTGGCCATCCCCGAGCTGTCCATCGGCGCCGAGTACAACGTCCTGCCCGCCCTCATCGTGCGCGGCGGCGTGCGCAGCACCGTCGGCGCGGGCCGCACCATCACCACGAACAAGACGTTCGAGGGCCCCGCGGACGACGCCTTCCAGCTCGACGTCGACCAGTTCATCGGGACCCGGCCCGTGGCCCTCGGCTTCGAGGCGAACGGCGGGATCGGCCTCCGTGTCCGACGCTTCTCGCTCGACGCGACGCTCGGCGGGCTCTTCCTCGGGCAGGGGCAGATGAGCTTCCTCTCCCGCATCGACATGAGCTTCAGCTTCGATTGAGCTCCGCTGATGCCCTGCAGCCCGGCGCGCGCGTCGGGCGTTACCGGCTCCTGGAGCGGGTCGGGGCGGGCGGCATGGCGGAGGTCTTCGCCGCGCGCACCGAGGGCGCGGAGGGATTCTCCCGCGTCGTCGCCATCAAGGTGGTCCACGCGGACGCCGAGGACGAGGAGCACCTGCTCGCCCTGATCGACGAGGCGCGCGTCGCGAGCTCCCTGAGCCACCCGAACATCGTCCAGGTCCACGAGCTCGACCGCCACGGCGACGGGCTCTACATGGTCATGGAGTTCCTCGACGGCTGGGGGCTCGACCGGCTGCTCAAGCTGGGGCGGCAGCGCGGAGTGCGGGCATCGCGGGACGTGGTGATCGACCTCGGCGGCCAGGTGCTGGACGCGCTGGCCTACGCCCACCACGCGAAGGCGGACGGCGCGGCGATGGAGCTCGTCCACCGGGACATCAAGCCCAGCAACCTGATGCTCGACGGGCTCGGGCTGGTCAAGGTCGTGGACTTCGGCATCGCGCGGGCGTCCAACGTGGAGCGGCGGACGGCGACGGGGGTCGGCAAGGGGACGCCGTCGTACATGAGCCCCGAGCAGCTCTACGGGCGGCCGGTGGACGCGCGGAGCGACGTGTTCGCGACCGGCTGCGTGCTGTACGAGCTGGCGACGGGGCAGCGGCTCTTCGACGCGGACGCCTTCGGGCCGCTGATCCTGCGGCGGACGGAGGGATTCACCGAGGGGGATCTGGCGACGCTCCGGGCCGCGCAGCCCGACGTCGCCGACGTGATCGCGAGGGCCTGCGCCCAGGAAGCCGAGGAGCGCTGGGGGAGCGCGGCGGAGATGGCCGAGGCGCTGCGGGCCTGTGGGCCCTCCGTGGCGCCGCGGTCCGCGGTGCTCGGATGGCTCGGAGACGTGCTCGGCGGCGATCCGGCGGGGCTCGTGCGGACCGTGGGCGCTGCATCGGGTCCCGGGGTGGCGTCCATGGCGCCGACAGCGGACGGCGGGCTCGTCGCCACAGCGGCGATGGGGGACGCGGCTCCCGGCGCCGGCGCCCCTCCCGTGGACACGACGGCGCCGATGGTGGGGGCGCACGATGCGACCCAGGTCGCGCCGGGGACGCTCCGGGACGTGGGACCGACGCGGCTGGTGGAGACGCCGCCGAGGCGGTCGCGCGCGCCGTGGCTGCTCGGCGGGCTCGCGGCGCTGCTCGCGGGCGTGGGGGTCGTGGGGGTCGCGCTGCGGGGCGACCAGGATCCGGCGCCGATCGGGGAGGGGAACCTCACCAGCGCGGAGGAGCCTACGGACCCCGAGGACACCGCGCTCGGCTCCCCGGAGCCGACGCCAGAACCCACACCAGAACCCACGCCGGAGCCCCAGGTCGCCGCGCCGCCCCCCGAGCCCACGGTCGCTGCGGCCGCGCCCACTCCCGCGCCTCCCGAGCCCACACCCGCGGACCCCACCCCCGCGCCTGCCCTCGCCAACGCCGCGAAGGGGTCCCTGCACGTCAGCTTGCTACCCTCAGCAGGCCTTGTGGAGGTGGCGGGGCACGGTCGCTGGCCCACGCCCGGCCAGAAGAAGTTGCCCCCGGGAGACCATCGCGTGTCTCTCTTGAACAAGGACGAGGGGCTGCTCGGGACGGCGGTCGTGAGGGTCCGCAGCGGGGTGAAGAGTTCATGCAGCTGGGAGCTGACCGAGAGCGGCGACTTCCTCTTCCGGCCGCCCCCACCGGGGCTCGGGACCTGCGAGCTCGTCGAGTGACCAGGCCCCGCCGGGACAGGAGAACTCCGCGCCTCCCCACGTCCTGCCCCCGCCTGCTCCTGCTCCTCCTCGTCGTGGCCCTCGCCCCGGCCTCCGCCGTCGGCCAGGACGCCCCCGCGGAGCTCTTCATCCTCCACGGCGACGACGACTCCGACTCGACCTCCGAGCGCGCCCGCGGCGTCCGCCTCCTCGCGGTCCAGGGCGCCGGCCGGTTCGAGCGGGACGCACTGACGCCGTGGACCGATCTCCTCGGCGACGGCGCCCTCGGCCCCGCCCCCCGCTCCTCGTGCCCGGCGGGCGAAGCCCTGCGCGCCGCCGCCTCCTTGACCGCCGAGGTCGAGGGCTCGCTCCAGTCCATCCAGTACGGCCGCAACGACCTCGCCATCCAGGCGCTCTCCGGTGTCGCCGATGCCCTCCCCTGCGCGGGCGAGCCCCTGGACGACGCCCTCCTCGCGCGCTTGTGGTTCCTCCTCGGCGCCGTCCACTTCCTCGACGAGCGCCAGGGCGACGCCCGCTCCGCCTTCGAGCGGGCCGCCCTCGTCGACCAGCAGGTCCCCTTCGACGAGCTCTTCCCGCCGTCCGTCCACGACGCGCTGCTCGCCGCGAAGGACGAGGTGCTCCAGCGCAGCAAGGCCCGGATCACCGTGTTCTCCGACGCCGAAGTCCGCATCGACGGGCGCCTCGTCCCCATGACGGACGGCGCCGGTCAGCTCGACGCGCTCCTCGGCCCCCGCCTCGTCCAGGTCACCGCCGACGGCCGCACGCGCTCCTTCGAGGTCGACCTGTCCGCCGTCCCCGCCCGCGACGGGGTCGCCTCCCTCGCCCTCTTCGACCAGCCCGGCCTCGACCGCGCCCTGCGGGCCCTCGCGACCCCCGACGCCAAGGCGCTCCCCATCGCCTCGGCCGCGGTCCTCGGGGTCCTCGCCGAGCGAGGCGACACCTACGCCCTCGTCGTCTCCAGCCGCCGCGACCGCACCCGCGACGAGCGCCCCCTGACTGCCCTGGACGTGGTCACCGCTACCGCTGGCCCCTTCAAGGCCCGCAACTCCCAGGCCGACGTGTTCGGTCGCCGCGCGCGCATCGCCATGGGCCCGATGTACCGCGTCCTGGGCCGCCCGAACGAGTCGGCGCTCCACTACGGCGGCGTCGAGGCGATCGGCTGGATCCCCGTCCACTGGCTCATCCGCGCCGGCTTCGGCGCCCGCTGGACCGTGACACCCCGCCCCGCGCCCGACGGCAAGAGCGCCTGCTGCTCCACGTTCGAGGTCACCCCACGCGTCCGCTTCGAGCGGGGCACGGGGACCATCCGGCCCTTCGGCGAGCTCGGCTTCCTCCTCTTCTGGCCCGCCCCACGGACGGAAGGCGCCGCCCCCGGGCTCCTGGACGTGACCGCTGGCTTCGACCTCGGGGGGGGCGTGATGGTCGTCCCGGGCGAGGACCGGCGCCTCGGCATCGCCTTGTCCGGCTTCGCCGGCGGCATCGGCGGGATCGGGCCCATGGGGCAGGCCCGGCTCTCCGTCGAGCTGCGGTTCTGAGGCGTCGATGAGCCGCGTCGTCCGCCGGGTTGGCTCAGTCGCCGCGCGCGCCCTCGCCCTCACCACCCTCGCGCTCACCCTCCCCGCCGCCGCCCAGACCCTCGCCTCGCTGGACGATCTGCCGCGCCTCCGGGGCCTCACCGCGGGCGGACAGCTCGGCATCGCCCACACCGTCGGCGACTTCGACTGCGACGGGCTCGACGACCTCGCGGTCTCCAGCGTGGATCCCCCCTCCGTCTGGGTCTGGTCCGGCTACGCAGACCCCGCCTCGCCCTGGCCCGCCTCCGACGGCGACGACGTCCTGGGAGTCTCCGCCGCCGACCTGCAGGTGCGGGGCATCGACGCCTCCTTCGGGGTGAGCCTCGCGAGCGGCAACCTCGGCGCCGCCTGCGACAGCCTCGTGGTCGGCGCACCCGGCGACCGACTCGGCATGGGCGCCGCCTACGTCCTCCACGGCCCCCTCCCCACGGACTGCGGCGGTCCCTGCCAGGTCGAGGCCGACCTCTCCTTCGATGTGCGCGTCGACGGCTTCGCCCTGGGGCGCCTCGGCGAGTCACTGGCAGTCGTGGGAGACCTGGACGATGTGGGCCACGACGACCTCGTCATCACCGAGCCCGCCTTCGAGCTCCCCCAGGGCCAGAACCACGGCCGCGCCCTCGTCTACGGCCACGGGCTGGGGAGCCTCTCGGGAGCGGTGAAGGTCTCGCTCGAAGCCGACCTCCTCATCGAGGGCGGGCCCGGCGACCGCGTCGGGACCGATGTCCAGGCCGCCGACGTGGACGCGGACGGCTCCGACGAGCTCCTCCTCGCCGACGGCAGCGACGTCCTCCTGCTGCACGATCTCGACGGCCTGCCCCTGGAGGTCACCTTCGACCAGCTCGCCGCCGATCCACTGCGCCACCACGGCCACGTGCTGTCCGCGACGCTCCCCTTCGCCGTCCACGGCCCCGACCAGCCGCTCCCCGCCCTGTGGGTGGGCGAGCCGTTCTGGTTCCTCGGGGTCGGCGCGGCGGTGGCCCTGCTCCCCGACTCCCAGGGGCGCTGGGACCAGAGCCGGGAGCAGTCGGCGGTGCGGATCGAGGGCGGGATCGGGAGCGACGGCTTCCTCGGGGCGTGGCTCGAGGACGAGGACATCGACGGGGACGGCCTGCGTGATCTGGTCCTGACCAGCCCGCTGTGGTCGGACGGCCTCGGGACCGTCGAGGGCTCGATCGGGCCGCGCGCCGGGATGACCTGGGTGCTGTCGGGGGCCGAAATCCCCTCCCTCCTCGACCAGGTCTGCGTCCCGCCGCCGTGCGGCTACGTGGTCGACAGCGTCGCCTCCTTCGGCATCCACGGCACCCAGAACCGCGAGGGCGCCGTCGACAGCGTCCCCGACTCCCGGACGAACGTGCGGGCCGCGGTCGCAGGGGACCGACTGTTCGTCTTCTCGCCGCTCCGGGACGACGACGTCTTCGGCCTCGACACAGGCGCCGTCGAGGTCCTCGAGCTGGACGCGGACGGGGACGGGGCGGCCTTCGGGACCGACTGCGACGACTTCGCCCCCACCGTCTACCCCGGCGCGCCCCCCCTCTGCGACGGGATCGGCGACCAGGACTGCGACGGCGTCATCGACGCGAACGAGCTCGACCGGGACGCCGACGGGGTCACGCTGTGCGACGGCGATTGCGACGACGAGGACCCGGCGCGCGTCCCGGGGTCGTCCGAGATCTGGTGCGACGGCCTCGACAACGACTGCGTCACCAACCCCGAGGACGCCGCCGAGCAGGACGCCGACGGCGACGGGTTCTGGCCCTGCCAGGGGGACTGCGACGACGGCGCCCCGACCATCGCCCCCGACGCGTCCGAGCGCTGCAACGGCCTGGACGACGACTGCGACGGCGCCGTCGACGAGACGTACGACCTCGACGGCGACGGCTACCCCAACGCCTTCGACGTGGCCTGCTCGTCCCTGCCGGCCGGTTCCATCGACTGCGACGACGACGACCCCACGCGCCACCCCGACGCCGCCGAGGGCACCGCGCTCATCGACTCGGACTGTGACGGCGCGGTGAGCTGGCAGGGCGGCTGCGCCTGCGACACCACGACCCGCCCCCCGGGCGGGGGCCTCCTCTTCCTGCTCCTGCTCCCCCTGCGACGCAGGCGCCGCCGAGGTCGTCGCTCCTCCCTGCCTCTCCTCGCCGTCCTGCTCGCCGTTCCCCTCCTCGTCGCTCAGGCCACGGTCCTCGAGGCCACCGACGCCGATCTGCTCGTCGTCGGCTCTGCCGGCGCCCGCGTCCCGGACACGCTCGTCGCCACGACCACGCCGCCCGCCTACATCCTCGGGGACCCGGACGACGCCAACGGCATCCTCCCGAACCAGGGCTCCGTCTACCGGGTCACCCCCGACGACCGCCTGCCCCGGCTGCTCACCTCGGACGACGCAACCTTCCCCGCCGCCCTGAACCTCTTCTCGCGCTACGCCGCCTTCTCCCTCGCCACCGGCGACGTGGACGGCGACGGCCTCGACGACGTCGCCATCGGCGCCCCCGCCACGGGCGGCATCCTCGATGCGGGCGAGGTGGTGGTGCGCCTCGGGGGCGGCACGTGCGCCGAGCCCATCGAGGACACGTGCCCTGGCAAGGTCGTCCGACCCGGCGCCGCCTGGTCCCTCGGCAGCTCGGTGGCGTTCGCCGATCTGGACGGCGACGGCCTGGACGACCTCGTGATCGGTGACGGCGACGGCCACGACAGCCAGGTCCTGTGGGCCGACAAGACCGGCAACACCTGGATCGTCTGGGGGCGCGAGGACTTCGAACCCGCCGACCCTCCGGCGGAGCTGGCGCGGTACTGGGGAGAGCCGGGGCGTCGCCTGGGCGCAGTCGTCCGACCCGAGGCCGACTGGACCTGTGACGGTCGCCCCGATCTGCTCGTGGGCTGCGACCCCGTCCGCGGCGGCTGCCACACCCCCGAGCTCGTGCTCCTCCCCCACCCCGGCGCCCCCGACCGCCCCTGGACGCAGTCCGGCGCGCTGCGGGACCTGCGCCCCTTCATCGATCTGCAAGGCACCGTCAGCTCCACGGACGTGCAGGTCGTCCAGGTGCCTGACGTGGGCGGCGACGGCTGCGACGACGTGCTCCTCGGCATGCCTCGCCACGGAGACGGCGCCGGCCGCGTCGTCTTCGTCCCCATCACCCCCTCGACCGACTGGCTGGGGGGCGCCGACGAGGCGTCCGTCGATCTCGGGGACTTCGCGGGCTGGACGCTGGACGGCGCCGCGGACGAAGAGCTCGGCCGCAGCCTCGCCCTGGTCCGCTGGACGGACCCCGCCTCGCCCTACCCGGACCTGCTCGTCGGCGTGCCCGCGGCGCTCTCGGGCGCCTCGCCGGACCACCGCCCCGGAGCGCTGCTCTTCTTCCGAGGAGACACTGCCTTCGCCCCCGACGGCGCCCTCAGCCAGGGAGCCGCCACGACCTGGGAGGACGCAGCCGACGTCGTGCTCCTGGCCCTCCAGGACGGCGAGCGGCTCGGCCACGCCATCGCCGAAGGCGAGGATGAGGACGGAGACGGAGTGCGGGACATCCTCGTCGCCGCCCCCCGCTTCGACCACCCCGACGGAGGCATCGACGCCGGCGCGCTCTACGTCCTGCGCTCATCCTTGTTCCGCGACGCCGACGGCGACGGAGTCGCCGGGCTCGACGACTGCGACGACACGCGCGCCACCTGCATCGACGCCGCCACGGACTGCGTGGACGTGGACGGCGACGGGGTCCAGCGGTGCGCGGGCGACTGCGACGACGAGGACCCGCGCATCTACCCCGACCGGAACCCCCGGGAGGTCGCGGAGCGGGTCGACGCCTGCACCGGCACCGACGACGACTGCGACGGCGCCCTCCGCCCCGACGAGCTCGACGAGGACGGCGACGGCGTGCTCGCCTGCGGAGGCGACTGCGACGACCTGGTCGCCACGACGGGGCCCGGCTTCGTGGAGACCTGCAACGGCGTGGACGACGACTGCGACGGGCTCGTGGACGAGGACTTCGACCACGACGACGACGGCTGGCCCGCCGGAGAGGCCTGCACCTCCCTGCCCGCCGAGGCCCTCGACTGCGACGACCGCGCCCGCTCGGTGGCCCCGGACGCCGTGGACGTCCCGGGAGATGGGCTGGATCAGGACTGCGACGGCGAGGACGCCTCGGGCTGGATCGGAGGCTGCGCGTGCTCCAGCGGCGGACGAGCCCCCATCGAGGCGCCGCTGTGGGCGCTCCTGCTCTTCGCGGGGCTCAGTGGCCGCCGCCGCCCTTGCCCTTCGGCTTCGCGTTCCAGACGCGGGTAGCGAGGAGCGTCCCGATCAGGGCGAACGGGATCATGGCGAGCGGCCAGCCGATCCAGTTGTCCGGCTCGGTCACGGCGCCGATGAGGTTCCCCGCGGCGTCCAGCTCCTCCTTGGGCAAGATCGCCCCGTAGGTGAAGGACATGACCGCGGTCCCCAGGTAGACGAAGCCGTCGATGATGCCGACCGCGACCCCCACGTTCTTCTTGCCGCCGAAGTCCATCGACGCCGTGCCCGAGAGCATGCCGTGGACGCCGATGACGGCCATGGACATGAACACGACGAGCCAGCCCACGTACTGGGTCTTGTAGGTGAGGCTGAGGAGGATGGCGCCACCGAGCATGACCGCGTAGAGCAGGAAGGCCACGGGGCCGCGGCGGGACTGGAAGACGCGGTCGGAGATGATGCCGGCGACGACGCCGCCCATGATCCCCGCGCAGCAGAGCAGCATCCCCCAGTTCTCGTAGACGAAGTCGCCCTTGAGGCCGAGGATGGTGTCCGTCTGCTTCGCGTAGGTGCGGTACCACTGCATGATCGCCTGACGCAGGAAGCCCGAGCAGAACTCGATGCCGGCGATGGTCAGGATGATGGGGTTGGTGAGCATCATCTTGAACACCTGCGCCACGGGCAGGCGGGGGCCGTCGTCACCGCTGGACGCGTCCGCCGTGTCGAAGTCGTCGAGGCCCGCGTCTCCGGGGGTGTTCTTCACGATGAAGAAGTCGATCACCCAGAACAGGGCGAGGAGGACGGCGGGCGTCAGGAACACCCACTCGAGGCCCCAGGAGCCCAGGATCAGGTAGCCCAGGTCGAAGGCGAAGTAGACGCCGAGGGAGATCAGGATCCCGAAGATGGCGCCGAAGACGCCGCGCTCGCGGACGTGGAACCAGGGGGCGTTCACCTTGACGATGGAGACGGCGCCGAAGCTCTGGAAGTACATGTTCACGCCGTAGAGCGCGGCGAAGAGCATGCGGAAGTTGTCGGCGATGAAGCCGCTCATGGGCCCGCCCTTGAGCAGCGAGAGCGAGGCGAGCCCCATCAGCAGGTTCATCACGGTGGCGCCGCCCGCGCCCATGAGGATGGAGAACTTGCCGCCCAGGCGGTCGGTCAGGGGCCCGTTGATGAGGAAGCTGGACCCGTAGACGATGGTGCCGACCCCGAAGATGAACCCGAAGTCGTCGTTGCCCATCATCGCGCCGCCGTCGGTGCCCTGCATGTTCTCGAACGCGAACTTGCTGACCTTCAGGTTGTAGCGGCCCATGTAGAGGAAGGCGTACGTCAGCCCCAGGGGGAGCCAGTTCATCACCCGGCGCCGCTCGAACGCAGACGAGTGGTCGATGCCCTCCACCTTCGGGAGGCGGCTGATCACGAACGCGACGACGGCGAGCAGGATCGCGATGGGGGCGAGCTTCTCGAAGAAGCCGGGCTTGTCCCCGTCGGCGGCGAACGCGCTCGTCGCGAAGAGCATCGTGAGGATGAAGGTCAGCGAGGCCGCGAGGGCGCGGCGGGTGCGGGACGAAGGGGTCCCGAGCGACGTCAGCATGGTGTCTCTCTCCTGGGGGCCGCGACCATACCGGGGGCCGATGGGCAGGGCCAGACCGTCACGCAACGGTCATACTCGGCCTGATGAAGCCCGTCCGCGCCGCTGTTCTGGGACTCTGGATCTGCGCCCTCGCGGCGTGGTTCGCGGTCGACGCGACGCCGGTGGCGATCGCCCAGCACGTCCCTGCTCTGGCGCCCGGTCAGACGCGGGTGGACCCGGACGCGGACGGACGCATCGCGGGTGAGGTCGTCGACGGGCGGACCGGTCGGCCCGCGGCCGGCATCCCCGTCGGGCTGTACCACCCGCGGGAGGTCGAGGCGCGGGAGTGGCCCGAGCCCTGGGTCGACGTCTCGCCGGAGATCGACGCGACCCCGATCGCCACCGTGCGTGCGGCCAGCGAGGGGCAGTTCCTCTTCGACGGGCTCCCTCCGGGCATCTACCGGGTGGCCCCGCTCGTGGCGGCCCGGTCCGAGGAGGTCGAGGTCGCCATCGAGGAGGGGGGCGCCGCGTCCGTGCAGCTCGTTGCCTACATCGGCGCGTCCGTGTCCGGCGTCGTGCGCGGCGAGCGGGGCGAGCCCCTCGGCGCGGTGTCGGTGTTCGTGGCCGCGCGGGACGACGGAACCGGTACGAACACCCGCGAGCCCCTGTGGAACCACCGGGTGGAGACGGACCCCGACGGCGCGTTCCAGCTGCGCGATCTCCCGGTCGGCCTCCTGTACCTCCAGGCCGCGCGACGGGACCGGGGCTGGTCGGCGCCACTCCTCATCGAGACGGCCGAGCGCCGACACGTCGAGGGCGTGGAGTTCGTCGTGCCGGACCACACCGCGGAGATCAGCCGCGGGCGTGAGGAGCGCGGCGCCCTCGGACTGTCGCTCGTGTTCGACGGGCAGGGGGTGATCGTGCGCAGCGTGGTCGAGGGGATGCCCGCGGCCAACGCCGGGGTGCAGGCGGGGGACCGGATCCTGACCATCGCCGGGCGGTCGACCCGCTGGATGACGCGGCGCGAGTTCCTGCGCCTCGCCCGGGGAGCCGTCGGCGCGCCAGCCGAGCTGACCCTGAGTCGGGACGGGGGCCCTCCCCTCGACGTCTCCGTCGTGCGCGCGCCCCGACCGGACGGGTCCTGATGGTCGCGAAGCTGCGCGTCGCCCAGCGCCTCGTGGAGCGCCTCCGGGGCGAGGTCCGCGTCTTCGGGCTGAAGGCGCCCGCGCGGGTTCGGTTCGACGGCGCTCGGTGCGCGACCGAGGTCGAGGACTCGGCGGATGCATGCCTCGCGCAGGGCTTCGCTCTGGCCGCGCAGGACATGCTCGCCTTCGACCTGGAGCGCCGAGCCTGGGCCGGCAGGACGGCGGAGTGGCTCGGGTTCGGAGTCGCCGGCGGTCTGCCTGCGCCCGAGCTCGACATCTTCGTGCGTCTCCTGGGGCTCGCGGACGCCGCAGCGCGCGTGGTGCGCGGGATGAGCAACGAGGAGCGCCGCCCGCTCGAGGGGCTCGCCGCCGGGGTGAACGCCTGGATCGACGCGGGGCTCTGGGAGGGGCAGGACGGCTGGCGGCGGCTGGGCTCGCGCCCCCGGCTCGTGGGGCCGGTGGACTTCGTGCTCGTCGTCCACGGGCGGGAGCGCGCGTCGCGGCTGGTGCGGGACGTGGCGACGCTCGACGCTCCGCCACGGTGGGACCGCGGGGCGACCGAAGCGGTGCAGCGGCGCCTTCGCGGGGTGCAACACCTGACCGATCGCGGGGGGCCGGCAGCGGGAGCGGAGCTGAACCTCGACGCGATCGTCGACCGCGCGCCCGTCGCGGGCACCGGCGTCGGGCTCTTCGCCGAGGAGGTCCTGCCGGGCGGGGACGACCACCGTGTGGTCACGGAGAGCGGGTGGGTCCGCATGTCCGTCGAGCGCCCGACGATCGCGGTGCGGAACGCGGCTCCCCGGAGGCCCTGGCTGCGGCAGGCCCCTCGGGGTGCGCTCATCAGCGATCTGCTCGTGGGCGCGGAGGACGCGCGGCCCCCCACCGGTCCCGCGTTCTCCTTTGCCTGGGAGCGCGACGAGGGGGAGGTGATTCCTCGCCCGCCCCCCACGCCGCGGTCTGGCTCGGTGCGCCTCGTCCCGCTGACCGAGGGCGCGTGACGCGCGGGACCGCTGGACAGCGGCCACGTCGGTCCCGGTGGTCCACCAGCTATCATCCGCCGCGATGGTCGTGAGGCCCCTGCACGTCGCGTTGGTGCTGCTGGGCGGTCTCCTCGCGGTCATCCCCTCCCAGCTGGCCGCCCCCGCGGGCTCGCCCGCCTACTTCGAGCTCGCGGAGTTCGGGCGCCTCGTCCTCGGGCTGCCGGCCCTGCTCCTGCTGCCCGGGCTGCTGATCGCGCCCCTGGTCATGGGACGTGACGTGGCGCGGGACGGCGCGCTGTCGACGCCCTGGACGCTGATCGCGGCGCTGGGGCTGACGCTCTGCACCCACGCCGTGAACTTCAACGTCCTGCGGGTGCTGGGGGTCCCGATCGAGTGGCCCGCCCTCATCGGACTCGTCGCCGCGGAGACCGTCGGGGCGGGGCTGCTCCTGCATCGGCGCGCACCCGCCCTGCGGTTCCGTCGCCCGTCGGCGGGGCTGGTCGCTGGGTCCGCGGTCGTGGTGATCGGGCTGCTCGGCGCCTTCGTGCGCTGGGGGACCGAGGTGACGGTGGACTCGTCGTGGAACTACCACTCGGCGGTCCTCGACGGAGGCCTGGACGGCCCGACGGAGCCGATGGACCTGAGCTTCGGGATTCCCAGCGATGCGTCCTGGCCGATGGGGGAGCCGCGTCCGGTCCTCGCTGACGAGACGGTGCTGCAGCTGACGAACACGGCGGCGACCTTGCAACAGGTACCGGTGATGGTGCTCGTGCACGGGCCGCTGGGGACCACCGCCGCGCTCGTCAGCCGGGGCGAGGACCGGGCATCGGGGACCATCGAGCAGTTGGTCACCCCCGAGGGCACGGACTTCCCCGTGGAGCGCCACTGGGACTGGGGCAACGTGGCGCTGGTGGCCGCGGTCCCGGCCGGACCGAAGGACGCCACGGACGTGGCGATCCGGGTGGAGGTCCCGGACGGTCACCCCCTCTCGGACGCAGCGATCTCCTGGTTCGTCGGCGGCTCGGGGCGCGACATCCGCCTCGCCGCGCGCGCCCGGGGGTTCCGGTCGATGCACCCGTTCCAGATGCTCAACGTGACGGAGAACGTGCGCTGGGCCGACGAGGTCGCAACGGACCAGGTGCTGTCGGGGCGCTCGCCGGACGGGTCCTCGGCGCTGCATCAGCCCCCGGCGTGGACGTACCTGTACGCCCCGGCGCGCCAGATGCTGACCCCTCACCTGGGGTCCGCATCGGCGCTGCTGCTCGCGATCCTCATCGGGATCGCAGGCCTGGGCCTGGCGGCGGCCGACGAGGTGGGCGACGAGCGACTGAGCGCCCCGGTGGGGGCGGCGCTCGGGGTCGCGCTCGCGGCGACGGCGCTCCAGCACGGGCGCCTCATGGTGTCGGACGGGTCGATGAACTTCCCCGACAGCTTGTATGCGCTCGGGCTCGTCGCGGCGGTCGCGCTGCTGGTGACGGGCCGGATGCGCACGTTCCTGCTGTGGGGCTTCCTCGCCGCGGTCCTTCGGTACCCAGGAGCGGTGGTCGTGCTTCTCGCGGCGCTCGCGCTGGCCGGACTGCGCGCGGACCTTCGGCGCCGGGTCGTGGACACGGGGATGCGCTTCGGGCTGGGGATCGCGGCGTTCTGCGGCGTGATGCTGCTCGTCGCAGTGCTGTCAGGCTCTCTGGAGCAGTGGCTCTTCGCGCTCTGGTTCGAGACGGTCCCCGAGCACTTCGACAACAACCCCGACGCGCTCCCCCTGTGGCGGCGTCCGCTGGAGTTCGGACGGATCTGGCTGCTCGTCGGAGGCGGCGCCGTGGCGGCATCGCTCCCGTTCCGAGGGACGCTGTGCCGGGTGGCCCTCGCCACGGCGCTCCTCTATGCGCCGTTCCTCGCCTTCATCGACCACTTCTCCCACCACTACTTCCTGCCCCTCATCGGGCTGGTTGGCCTGGGGGTCGCGGCGAACGCGGCCTCGGCCCCGACCGAGAAGGCGCGGACGATCGACGCCTTGGCCTTCGCCGCGGTGGCGGTGGGTCTCTATCTCTGGGGCGGGGTCACCGGGTAGCCGCGAGCCGCTCCGCCGCCGAGGAGATGAGCTTCTCCACGAGGGGCTGCGCGGAGCTGCGCCGCGGGGTGGTCGCCCGGACCTCGTCCTCCAGCCCGTCCATCGCGAACACCGGGACGAGATCGAGGTGGAGGTCGAGCGCCGGCGCGATGAGTCGGGGTCCCACGTAGGCCGCGCCTGATTCGCTCGCCACGATCTTGGCCAGGGCGGAGTCATGGACCTCCGCCACGATCTCGATCCGGATGTCGCGGTCGTCGAACCACTGCTCGATGCGGACGCGCGGCGCGGAGCCTGCGTCCGGGAGCACGACGGGGCAGACGGCGTCGCCCTCCACGAGGCGCTCCTGGAGCTGGGGCGCGAGGTCCCGGTGGGCGTAAAGGACGCTGGGAGAGCGGACGATCGAGCGGTCCCGAAGCCCCAGGTCCCGGCGAGCCGGTCGGTCGCTCAGCACGAGGTCGAGCTCGTGCTGGATGAGGCGCCCGTAGAGGACGTCCGGCGGCTCCTCGAGCAGGACGAGGTGCACCCGGGGCCGCAGCGCGAGGGCGGGCTCCAGGATCCAGGAGACGAGCCACTTCGGGATGCCGTCCGTCGCGCCGACGCGCAGGTCGCCCGGGGTGTCGGCGTCCGCCTCGATGGACCGCTGCATCTCCTGGGCGAGGCGGAAGATGTCGGCGGCGTACTCCTTGGCGATCTGCCCCTCCCGGGTGAGGACGAGACCCCGCCCCTCCCGGTCGAAGAGCTTGACGCCGAGGACGGACTCCAGCGCCCGGACCTGGGTGCTGATCGTCGGCTGGCTCACCCGCATGGACCGGGACGCGGCGACGATGCTGCCGCGACGCGCGACCTCGAAGAAATAGCGGAGGTGGTTGTAGTTGATGGGATCGGACATGGTCCACTGTTAGCCACTCGCTAATCGTTCAGCCACTTTTTCGTAGTCAACACCTTCGATTCTGGAGACTACGTTCTCTGTGCGAGGGAAGCGGCGGCCCGGAGTTGCCGGACCGTCAGCCTTCCCTCCATCAGGAGATGACCATGAACCGACTTGTCCTTGCTTGTGTCTTGTCGCTCGCCATCGGCGGCGTGGGTCCCACGACCGCGTTCGCCACGCAGCTGCCCGCCTTCTCGTTCTCGCCGGGCAACCCGGACCCCATCCCCGGGCCCGGGATGCCGGACATGCCCTCGCCGGAGCTCCCGGAGCCGGGGCCCGACCGCGATGAGCGGGAGGCGAAGAAGGAGGAGAGGAAGAAGGAGCGCCAGGAGCGTCGCGAGCAGCGTCAGCAGGAGCGGCGGGAGCGGGCGAAGCAGCGCGACGCCGACCGGAAGAAGGATGCGGCGAGCAAGCCCGTCTTCGAGGCGCCGATCAGCCTCGCCGAGGGGCTGCAGGTCTGACGGAGCGGTGGCGAACGCCTCCGCTCAGATGACGAGCTTGATGCCGACGACCACCTGCCAGGACTGAAGCCCGATCTCCTCTTCGACGAGGGAGCCGTTCTCGAACTTGCGCTGCAAGCCGTTGTAGCGGCCCTCGATGGTGAAGAAGGCGTCGTTGATGCCAGCCTTGCTGTCGACCTCGGAGGCGCGGCCCATCTCGATCCAGTCGAGGAGGATCGCGGCTCCGAAGAAGGGGGACGGCCCGAAGCGGTAGCCATTCCAGACCTGGCCGCCTCCGACCTCGTTCTCACGGAAGATGGTCCAGTTCAGGCCGATGCCGCCGTAGGGGACGACCGGCTGCTCGTCGATGATGTCGACGCCGAAGCTGAAGTCGAGCCCCACCGGGAACACCGTGAACATGATCCCGTCCGCCGAGGCCGCACCCGTGGAGACCACGAGCTGGTCCTCGCGGAACTGGCTGAATCCGAAGGTGCCGTTGATCTCCACGTGGACGTACTTCGACCAGGGGACGAACCCCACCTGAAGCTTCGTCAGGAAGCGCCCCTTGTTCGTGTAGACGCTCTGGAACTCGGTGTCCTGGAAGAAGTTCCAGCCGAACCCGAGGCCCATGTTCATGACCTTCGGGCTCTCGATCCGCGCGGTCGCGTCCGCGGCCTGCGCGGAGGCGGGCGCCAGGAGCAGCGCGAGGGCGGTGGCGAGGGCGGTGGTCAGCAGGCGCAGGCTCATCAAAGGACTCCAGGGCGGCGCCGGCGGACCAGCGCGAGCAGCAGGAAGGACAGCGGCAGCAAGGCGGCGCGCCCCGACCCGGGCTCGCGCGCAGCATAGGCGCACGTGCAGCCGGGGTCGCCACTGAGGGCGGCGATCCCGCCGGTGACGTTGGGGGTCGCCGCAACGACCGTCGAGTAGGGGCCGCGGGTTCCGTCACCGTCGACGGCGGCGACCGCGAAGTAGTAGGTGGTGCCGTTCACGAGGTTGGCGACCTCGTGGGTGATGGTCGCCTCGCCGATCGAGTCGGTGGGAGCATCCACGGAGATGGGCGAGGTCACGGTGCCGTCGGCGTTCGTGCCGCCGGGGTCGTCCCCGTCTTCGAACGCGACGGTTCCGAAGAGGAGGTCGTAGGTGATGACGCTCTCGTCGTCGTTGTCGGTCCAGGAGGCGATGGCCGTGCCCTCGCCCACCGAGACGGTGAAGCCTTGCGGCGCCTCGAGCTCACCGAGGTAGTACGTGAGGCTCGCACGCCCGACCTCGGCGCCGCTGCCGCAGAAGAGATGCAGGCGATGGGTGCCGGACTCGAGGGAGTCGGCCGGGATCGAGACGGTCGTGGTGGCTCCGAGTAGGACCTCGTCCTCGTCGAGTGAGACCGCAGTGCCGTCGCCCGCGATGGTGCCGTCGATGGTCGCGGAGAGGGTGCAGCTTCCGCCGTCGCCGGGGCTCGGGTCTGCGTCCAGCGTGATGTCGAGGGCGCCGGATGCGGCGACCGCGGTGTCGGCGGCCGTGATCGTGAGGAACGGTCCGTCGTCGAGGATGGCGACGGACTCGCTGCCGTCGAGGGTGGCGTAGAGGTAGCCGTCGGCGGAGGACGCGGCGGCGAGGGCGACGGGGGACGCGTCCAGGTCGATCGTGTCGGTGGTCGTTCCCGTGCTGTCGATGACGATCAGGCGGTCCGCGACGGCGACGTAGACAACCCCGTCGCGGGCGATCATGTCGACAGCGCCCTCGTCCGTGCTCAAGAGCTGGACTCCCCAGTCGCCCGGGGCGCGGGCGGAGGCCGAGTCGTCGTCGTCGCCCGCGCTGTCGTCGTCGTCGCCCGCGCTGTCGTCGTCGTCGCCCGCGCTGTCGTCGTCGTCGCCGGTGGCGTCGTCGTCATCGCCGTCGGCGAGGTTCGCGACCACGATCAGGTCGCCTCCGCTCGTGACGGCGAATCCGAAGCCGTCGTCGCTCCCGACACCGGTGATGGGACCGGTGACGCCGTCGATTCCCAGAGGCACCTCCGACGGGGTGCCCCCGTCGAGCTCGACGACGGACAGCCGCGCCTCCCCTTCGAACTCACCTGCCACCAGGAGCGCCTCTGCGTCCAGCGTGGCGAGGTGGGTGGGGTGGAACGGCAGCGACAGCGGCCAGCCGGACTCGCTGTCCACCGCGCCCGACGCACCGGTGACGGGGATCCAGTGGAGGAGGTCGCCGGTGGAGTTCGCGCCGTAGGCGACCCCACGGGCGTCGTCCCAGGCGAGGGCGTCGATCGCGTCATCACCGGACGGCAGGGAGATGATCGGCTCGGGGGTGAGGATGGCCGGCGAGTCGGAGTCGTCGACGGAGACGACCACGACGCCCTCGGCGCCGCCGACGAGGAAGAGGGGCGCGTCGGCGTCGCCCGCGGCGAGGATGGCCCGGGCGTCGCTCAGGCCGTCGAGGGCGGTCTGGACGGCGTCGTCGCGCCAGTCCTCGGTGTCGAACCAGCCCAGGACGGGCGGATCGGTGGCCTGAAGGACCCCGACGACTCGGTCGCCGGCGCTGACGGCGAGCTGGGTCGTGGAGGCGCCAACGTTCTTCGTGGTGGCGCCGAAGGAGACGACGCCAGCGTCGGCGAGCCCCCCGGCGAGGGCGAGCATCAGACCGGCAGAGCCGGCGGCGAGGAGAGAGAGACGTCGCATCGGGCAAGCAGAGAGCAAGAAGCGGGCCAGGGATCGGGCGCGGCGGGTCGAGGAGGACTCGGACGAGCCACAGACGGCGCCCGTCTCGGGATCGGGGCCGACGAGCGGGCGCCGCTGGGGGCGCGGACCTCCGGTGCGCGGAGGGCGTCCAGCCCGACAGGTTGTCAAGCCCGCGACGACCGACGAAGGGGCCACTGACAAATTGACAACGGTAGGGGCTGGCGGGCCGGGGTCCGCCCGCGTGCTGATCCCCAAAACGAGCACGGCCGGCAGCTCCCCCATGGAGCTACCGGCCGGCTGGCCCGAATCAGGTGAACGTTGCCGTCCCGGCCGCCCGAAGGCGACCGCAGCAGAGACGTGGCGTCTCCCTCGGAGTCTCGACAGCTGCGAAGCCCGGACTGGCGGTCACCCGCCGACCCAGCTCCCATGGAGTCACCGTGTCCTTCAGGGTCTGCACTGCGTTCGGTAGCGGCCTATTGGTTCACCGCTCCGGCGTCGACCTTTCACCTCTCGGTGTGGCCCCTGCCGTCTTCCCGGGCGCAGCTTCCGGAGCCTGAAACCAGACCCCATCACTCCCCTCGTGGACTTCGACTCTCCTTCGGAGCGCTCTTCGCGCCGTGCTCGCCTCGCGACGCTCTCTTCGAGAGCGAACGTCGCGGCTCGAGCTCCTCCCACGGAGTTCATGTGCCCTTCAGCGCTTCAAGATCGGGAGCATCCACTTCCATCACCGGCTCGCGCCAGCTCTGGCCACGGCCTTGCCTCAACCGCTGCGTTCCGCCTTCGCCGTTTTGACGACCTTCGACGGTTTCCGCCGCTCCCGCCCGTCCCCGGGTTTCCCCGGAGAACACTCATGGGCTTTCGTCCTTCAGGGCTCTTCCCGGTCCGCTGGGAGCCGCGCCGTTTCCGACCCGACTTCCCCTCCTGACGTTTCCCTCTGTCACTCCCGCTCTCAACGGGGGCTTGCGCCGTGCGACAGAGCCGCGCCTCCAGGGGCTTGCTCCAGCAGTCCGACCATCGCCGCCCGGTGTCCGGTTTCCCTTCGCCGGGGGCCAGTGGCCCTCATGGACTTTCTTCGGGGCCGCGCACCGCGAACCGCCTCACCCGAAGGGAGGCGACAGGCGGCCGGACGGCCCCACCACGTTCCTGACTGTGAAAGAACGACAACGTTCGAGAGGGAACCTATGCGCCGATTCGAAGGGGCTCAAGGACTGATTTTCCGGCGCGGATCACGCGCACGAATCACCCGTGATTTCAGCAGCCTGCAGCGGATCTGGGTTTGACTTTCTGGCGGGATCCGCGAGCGAGAAAACTCTGGAGATCAGGATCAAGCCGGATCGGCCCGAACGCCGTAGGGAGAGGCGGTGGTTGAGTGATCGCAGACGCTCCGGCCTCAGCGGCCGAACCGGGTTTCACCCATGCATTTGCAATTACTGGGTTTCTGGCGTTGAAATCTTCGATTTCAAAAGGAAGGAGCGCGGACGGCGGCCTGCTCAGCGAGACGCCGGCCCGTCGCCGCTCAGCGCCGCCGGATCACCGACCAGAGCTTGGGAAGGAAGCGATCGACGTCGTTGGAGTGGATCGCGCCGGCGCCCCGGCGCCCTGTCCAGCTGAAGTCGCTCGTGAACTGACCGAACGTCTCCGCCACGGGCACCCAGAGGTTCTCACGCCGCGCCGGGAGCACCACCCACGCCTTCGTGAACCCCCGCTCCGACTCCTCGATGAGCCCCACGGGGGACTTGCGCCGCCAGCCGGCCGCCGCGAGCGCCTTGCCGTGCACGCCGCGCTTGATCGACCCCCTCGGCATGACCCAGAGCGCCGGACCGCCGGAGACCGCCCCGTGTTCCGGCGGCGTGTCCAGCAGGGCAGTGCGCCCCGCGCGGATCAGTCCCTCCCCGGTGTCCGCGAGCTCGAGCAGCCGCTCCACCTCGTTCCAGTCCGCCACCGGCGCATCCCCGAGGGCGCGCACCAGCGGGGGACCGTGCCCTTCGTGGTTGCGGACGGCCACCGAGGCCGCGTGGAGCTTGTTCGCCAGGGCCAGCTCACGCCGCGTGGGCCGCCACCCCGGATAGCGCCCGATGATGTAGCCGAGCCGCTCGGAGGCGTGGTCGTCAGGCGTCCAGCGCCCGCGCCGGTCCCGCAACACGAGGTTCACGAGCGACCCGCCGGGCATCGACTCGAGCTTGACCCCCGCGAGCTCCGAGGCGACCAGCTTCAGCCGACCGGTCGTCGTGGAGAACCAGCGGACTGGTCGGTGGGTGACATGGGCCTCGAGCGCCGAGCTGACGAGCGCGTTCCCGGTGCCGGAGTAGCCGAGGCACCAGATGGCGACGGCGCCCTCGGTGACGGGCTTCTCGAGGAGGTGCGGGAGTCGGTGCTCACGACCGACGGTGAGCCAGACGGGCCAGGGCGCGGTCGCGGCGAGGCGCGCCGCCGCGAGGAGGGAGTCCGCGCTCCCGGGGATGAAGACGTGTCCCGCCCCGGTCGCTGGATGGTCGATGTCGATCGGCCGCGCCATCCCCCACTTATACGGACGGCGGCTGGCCGTCGCCACACTCCGGCCCGCGACCTCCCCGCGAGGGCGACCTGTCCGGGGGACTCAGTCGAGGAGGGTCTTGCTGTAGTCCACGAGGGCGCGGAGCGTGGCCGGACCGACGTGCGGGCGGCCCGAGACCTCGGCGACGTGGGCGTAGGGGCGACCGGTCACGATCGCCTCGGCCGCGCGGGCGTCGAGGTCGGCCGCGTCGTCCAGCTCCTCGAGGGGCGCGGAGTTGATGAGCAGCAGGACGGCCTCGGCCTCGCCGTGGGTGAACACGACGCCCTCGATCATCGCCGCGGGCACGTAGTCGAGCTCCCAGGCGGCCTCGGCCAGCGCGAGCAGGGCGGCGTCCCCGACGTAGGGGATCTCCTCGAGCTCGAGGACCGAGTGGAAGAGGTCGTCGTCCACGGTGCCGTCGAGGCCGTCGGGGCCCTGGCGGTGGCCGACGATGCGCTCGGCGGCGCGGACGTCGAGGCCGACGCCCTCATCGAGGAAGGTCAGGTCGGCGATGGCCGCGTCGTTCACGAGGGCGAGGACGCCGAGGGCGGTGGGGTGGTCGAGCAGCTGGTCGGCGTCGATCTCGGTGGTGATGTGCCGGTCCATCGGATCCGTCCCGACGAAGCTCTCGCAACCGGTGACGACGATCAGGGCGGACAGGACAAGCGCGACTCGGGCGATGGCAGCGAGGCGGTTCATGGCGGTCTCCTTCAGAGAAGGACCTGCCGATCGTCTCGATCGTCTCCGGCTTTCAGCGCTCGCGTCCCCTCGTACGAGCCACGGCCGGGGGGACCGAGGCGATCTGCAGGTCGGTACAACAAATCGACCTGTCGCAAGCCGCTCGGGGAGGGGGTGCCCGCTCGGCTGTTCAATGCGCGACGGGGAGGACCCTAGATCCGGGGTCATGGGGTGTCGTTCTTTGCTTTGACTTTCTTTTGAAGCGGGTCTGCCTGCCGAGACGTCCACCGATTGACTCCCAGGGTTTCGCGCGCTGGCCCCGGGTTTCGGTACCTTGCGCCGATGGACGAACGCCACCAGCCCACCCGCCTCATCCAGCCCATGGGCATGCGCATCCTCGTGCGTGTCCTCCCCGCCGACGCCCGCACGCCCGCGGGGCTCTACGTCCCCGCGACTGCGGTGAAGGACGAGGCCACCGAGGCCATGTACGGCGAGGTGATCGAGGTCGCACGGGCCGAGCCTGAGGGCGAGGAGGAGCTCGCGGGAGCCAACGTCTCGGGGATCCCCGAGAACGCGCGGGTCCTCTTCCTGCCGAAGGCGGGGATCCGGGTGCCCTGGGACGAGACGCTCCGACTCGTGGAGACGAAGAACGTCCTCGCCGTGATCGAGGAGATCGCCCCCGACGCGGCCCACTGATCCGACCGCGCTCACGCGGGCGCTCACGCGCGCGGCACACTGAGGGTTCTCCACTGCGACCTGTGTGCTATGTAGCGCCGCTGTCGAGCCGCCACGCGAGGCGTGTGCCGGGCTCCCACCCTCTCAAGGAGATCCTTCGATGACCCAGCCTCTGACCGTCCTGTCCGAAGAGGAGGTCGCCTTCCGCGACGCCTTCCGCAACTTCTTCAAGGAGGCCGTCGGGCCCCTGGTCCACAAGATGGACCACGAGCAGAAGCTCGATCCGGACATGATCAAGTCCTTCTTCGAGATGGGCCTCATGGGCATCGAGATCCCCGAGGAGTTCGGCGGCGCCGGTGGCAGCTTCTTCCTCGCCTGCCTCGCCGTGGAGGAGGCCGCGCGGGTCGATCCCAGCGTCTCCGTGTTCATCGACGTGCAGAACACCCTCGTGCTCAACGCGATCAAGAAGTGGGGCAGCGACGCCCAGAAGACCGAGTGGCTGCCGCGCCTCGCGAAGGACACGGTCGGCGCCTACGCACTCTCCGAGTCGAGCTCCGGCTCCGACGCCTTCGCGCTGCGCTGCAAGGCGAGCCAGGACGGCAACGACTGGGTCCTGAGCGGCAACAAGCTCTGGATCACGAACGCGAACGAGGCCGGCCTCTTCATCATCTTCGCGAACACCGACTTCGAGAAGGGCTACCGCGGCATCACCGCGTTCCTCGTCCCGCGGGACACCCCCGGATTCACGGTCGGCAAGAAGGAGGACAAGCTCGGCATCCGCGCCTCGTCCACCTGCGAGCTGATCCTCGACAACGTGCGCATCCCCGCCAGCCAGGTCCTTGGCCCGGTGGGCAAGGGATACAAGGTCGCGATCGAGACCCTGAACGAGGGCCGCATCGGCATCGGCGCCCAGATGGTGGGCCTCGCGGCCGGCGCCCTGGACGCGGGCGTGGCCTACGCCGCCGAGCGCGAGCAGTTCGGCAAGCCCATCGCGGACTTCCAGGCGATCCAGCACCAGCTGGCCCAGGCCGCGACGGAGGTCGAGGCCGCGCGCCTCATGGTCTACAACGCCGCGCGCCTCAAGGACGCGGGCAAGCCGTTCCTCAAGCAGGCGGCGATGGCGAAGCTCTTCTCGAGCCAGGTGGCCGAGCGCGTCGCGAGCAAGATGGTCGAGGTGCACGGCGGCAACGGCTTCACCACCGAGTACCCGGCGGAGAAGTTCTTCCGTGACAGCAAGATCGGACAGATCTACGAAGGCACCAGCAACATGCAGCTGAGCACCATCGCCAAGATGCTGCTCCGCTGAGCCCTGGAGTCTCCGTGCACCGCTCCCTCCTCGCCATCTCGCTGCTCGTCGCCGCCGCCGGTTGCACCAACACCGGCGCGGAGACGGACCCTCTGATCCCCAACGAGCTGGTCGTCCGCGGCGTGCAGATCACGTCGCTGTCGACGCTCGTGGGCACCGAGGTCGCGCGGGTGGCGTCCGAGCCCCCCGAGGGGTTCTCCACCTGCCCGGAGGTGGACGAGGAGGGGGACGTGTGGACCTTCGACTACGGCGCCGAGGGCTGCGTGCCCGACTCGGGCGTGACCGAGGACCTGGTCGTGGGCACCGTCGAGCTGACCATCGCAGGCGGCTCGGGGGCGTTCCTCGGAACGGTCACGGGCATGGGCGTGGGGACGTCGACGATGACGGCCGAGGTCTCCGGGTCCACGTCGTCGGCGGGGGACCTCCTCACGGCGGACATCGACTTCGGCACCGCCACCTGGACGCGGGACACGGTGGAGTTCAGCTGGGACGCGTTCGTGGAGATCACGGGCGACGCTGACGAGATCGGCCTCACGGTCGACCAGGGCGTGCTGACCGCGGTCAACGGCGGGGAGCCCCTGTACGTGGACATCGAGGAGGTCGCGACGCCACGGGACGGCGTGGCGGGCTGCGCGGTGCCGGGGGGCGGCTCGATCACGCTGGTGCGGGACCTGGGACGGTCGAACCTCGACTTCACCGAGGACACCCACACGTCGGGGAGCATCACGGCGACCCACAACGACCGGGATCCGGCGGCGGTCACGCCCTGCGAGTGAGGGCGCCTCTGGCCCGACCGCCAAGGAACGAGCGTCCCGTCTGACCCAGGCGCCTGTCAAGGTGTCAGCACCGCACGGTCAGCCGGACGGCCCATTGCATCGACCCTCCTCAGAAGGAGGAACCGAATGCGCACTTCCCTGATCCTGATCCTGTCTCTGGCCGCGGCGGGCTGTCCCCCCGTCGAACAGCCCGCGAACGACGACGACAGCACCGAGGCCGATCCCTGCGCGACCGCGGCGGGTGTCCTGAGCGTCACGCCGGAGTTCGACGCCGAGAACGTCTACACGGACACGGTCTCGGTCACGTTCGACGCCGTCCCGGCGAACGCCAACCTGACCGTCACGAGCGGTGGGGCGCCCCTCGACGGGACGATCAGCACGGACGACAACGACCGGACGATCATCTTCACTGCCGCGGAGATCTTCCCGGCGTCGAGCACCATCACCGCGAACGTGACGACGGACTGCATCGCGGAGGCGCCGTGGACCTTCGACACCGGGCCCCATGGGACGGATCTGGTGGACGAGATGGATCTGGTGGATCGCGTGTTCGAGATCGATCTCGGCTCCGCGAACATCGTGGAGCCGGAAGGGGTCGGAGCGCTCCTCCAGGGGTTCCTCACCGACGTGTACGTGCTCTTCCAGATCACGAACGAGAGCGACTTCGGCGCCGGTGAGCTGCACGTGATGGGGGCACTGGGCCAGAAGGACGAGGACGACGCCACGGTCCAGGACCTCTGTGAGGAGACGCTGCCGTTGACCTACGGACAGGACGGCGTGATCGACACGAAGGACGACGTGCTGGCTGGATGGGAGGACCCGTACCTGCGGGTGGGTCCCACGGACCTGACGCTTGAGGTGGAGGGCACCGAGGCGACGGTCCAGCAGCTGTTCCTCGAGATGCTGTTCCACCCCGACGCCGTGGACTTCGTGGCTGGGCGCCTCGAAGGGAGCATCGACACGCGGCCCCTCGTGGGTCTTCTCGACTCCGAGGATCCCGCCGCGATCTGCGACCTCGCGGAGGAGACGGTCGGCATCCAGTGCGAGGACTGCGGCGGCGGCGAGATGTTCTGCCTCAGCCTCGTGGCCGAGGACCTGCAGGGCGAGATGCTCTTCGACGGGGGTCTGACGCCGCGGTCGGAGCAGGACATCGCCGACGACCCGAACTGCGAGTGAGCGGCGCGGCGTGAGACGCCCCATCGCTCTGGGATGGCTCTGCGTCGGGCTCGCCAGCTGCGCGGGCCCGGCGCCGGGGATGTTCCAGTTCAGCTGCGGACAGGCCACTCCGGAGCCGGGAGAGCGCGAGCCGCAGCTGGAGGAAGACCTCCCGTGCGACAACCGCCCGGGGATCCTTCGGGTGGAGCCGGAGCTCGGCGCGGAGGAGATCTTCACGGACGAGGTGCTCCTCATCCTCGACGGGAGTCCCGAGTGGGCCGAGCTGAGCCTCGCCGACGCCGACGGAAGCCCCATCCCTGGCACGAGTGCGCTCGATGGCCGCTTCGTCAGCTTCACGAGCCCGACTCCGTTCCCGCCGAGCACCGAGCTCACCGCGACCTTCGAGTCGGCTTGCTTCGATCCCGTGTCCTGGGCGTTTCAGACCGGGTGGATGGGCGAGCCCGTCGAAGACCTGACCGAGCTGGAGGGGCGCATGCTCCGCCTCCATCCCCAGGCCGGCCACATCGACGCGCCCGAGCTGGTGGGCGCCCTCCTGCGGAACACCCTGGAGGAGAGCGGGCTCATCTTCTCGGTGTCGACGGCCGGCGAGGCGGAGGCCGAGCTCATGGTCGGGGCTGCGCTCTGGGATGCCGAGGCGGGCGAGTACGTGCAGGACCTCTGCGTGGCCACCCACACCTGGCCGCCGGAGACACCCGGCGCGTTCGACAACCCTCACCTGACCGTCGAGACGACGACGGCGACACTCCCTCTGATGGGGGTCGCTGCGCCGCTCACCAGCCTTCGCTTCACGACCTGGTTCTCCCCCGACGGGCACGCCTTCGATCGCGGCGCGCTCTCGGCGATGCTCGACACCCGAGAACTGGGCGCCATGGTCGGGAGCGCAAGCGCGGGAGCGGTCTGCGAGGAGCTGCTGCGCCTCGAGTCCGAGTGCGTGCCCTGCGAGGACGGAGAGTACTTCTGCATGCCGCTGGAGCTGGAGGGACTGCGCGCGAGCGACGAGGAGGTCGCCGGCGATCCGTTCATTCCGAGGGCCGCAGACGACATCGCAGCGGACCCGGACTGCCCCTGACTGGTTGGCGAGCTGGACCCCCGGGGGGCGGCGCCACCGCTACCGGAACTCGTAGCTGACGTCGCCGTCCTCGAGGATGGTCATCTGGGCGCGGGTCTCGACGCCGTTCTCGCGGCCCGGGCAGTTCGTCTCGGTGACGGTCCAGTTCACGGGGCCGACGGTCTTCGAGTCGGCGGCGTCGATGCTCCAGGTCCCGGACTCGACGCAGTCGAAGCGGTCGCCGGCCACGTCGAGGTAGGCCTTCGCGGTCCAGGTGTTGCCCGGCGCGAAGTCGAAGGTCTCGTAGAAGAACTCGACCCCGGTGTCGGGCGGGGCGAACTCGCTGATGGTCGCCGCCATGAGCGCCTCGCCGAACGCCTTGCTGTTCGCGTCTCCCGGCAGCTTCGTGGCCACCTTCTTCGGCGCGGGAGCGGCGACCTCCTCCTCCTGACCCTTCTTCTTCTTGTTCTTCTTCTTCGCGGCCGCGGCGCCGGGGACGACGAGGGCGAGGGCGAGGAGGACGAGGAGGGGACGGTGGGTCATGGGGTCGAAGCTCCGAGGGTGCGGGGGGATGGTGCCATGGGGAGGGACCGATCGATCACGGTGGGAGGGAGCACGGCAGGAGTGGAGCCACATCGCCCGAGGAGCGCCCACCGGAGGTTCGATGTCCGCTCGCTCTCTGTTGATCGCTTGTGTGTTGCTGGTCGGCTGCGAGACCGGGGACACGCTGATCGCCCCTGGGTCGCAGATCGACGCCTGGAGCCTCCTTGACACCCACGACGGCGAGGAGTTGTTGGATGGCGCCCTGCGCGCGACGTTGGCCCACCCGGTGCCGGACTCGTGTCGGGTGAGGATGGGCGGGGGTGAGGGGGGAGAGTGGGTCGAGCCCAGGCCGCTCGAAGGCCGCAGGTACCTCCTATCTCGTCCCTTCCCAGCTCCCTCTCTCCTCACCGACGGCGCCGAGCCGGTCGTCGCCCTCGGAGACTCGTTGGTCGCTGGAGTGGCCCGCCTCGCCGAGGACTGCGTCTCCGTGGGAACCCTGGAGACCACCTGGCTCGCCGCCTGGCGGGAGGACGTCGGAGGAGACCCCCAGCCGACGGGCGGAGCCGCTCCTGGCGTCATCCTTGGCGCGGGCGCCCCGGTGACGGTCCTAGCCGACGACGGGGAAGTCGCCGAGGTAGAGCTCCGCACCCAACACTTCACTGCCTGGGGTGAGGTCCGCAGCGACGAGCTCGCTCGCCACCACTTCGCCGAAGACCCACCCGGAATGCCGCCGGACCTCGAGTGGGCCCACTTCCCGCCCGACACCGAGGTGTTGGACCTCCCCCGAGGCACCCCCTTCGCGCGACTGCGCGGGATGCAGTCGGGGTGGAGATTCTCGCTCCCCGAGGCCACGCCCCTCCTGCGGATGGAGGAGCGGGAGGGCTTCACGCGGATCCAGGCGATCGACCCAGAAACTCGGGCACGGCTTCACGGATGGGTCTCGACCGAAGCCATCCAACGGTCCAACGCGCCGAGTCGCCGCATGTTCTGCGGGACGGGCCTCTTCTGGGAGTTGGTCACGGCCGGTCTGTGGCTCCATGACGCGCCATATGGCGAGCCGGTGGCCCGCAGCTTCCGTACCTTCGACCAGCTCGGAGGCGGATTCGTCGACGCAGAGACAGGCTGGGTCTCCGTCCCGTTCGACTCTGCTGTCGGGGAGGTCCGTCTCTGGTTCGACCCAGAAGACCGAAGGCTGACGCCGTAGACCTGACCCTCCACGACCCTCGCCCCCGCGCGCGCGGTGAGCTAAACGCCCCGCCATGATCGACTCCGCCTGGCCGTCTGCCCGCGCCCCTTGGGCCTCCCTCGCTCTGCTGGCGTTCTTCGCCGTCGGCCTGCTCCCCGCCCCAGCGCACGCCCAGACCACCAACACCTTCGGCTACACGATGGAGGCGGGCACGTACGACTACGTCGCGCCGCCGTCCGGCACCCCGGGCCTCGGCCTCAGCGACGACGGCCAGACCACCGTCACCCTCCCCTGGTCGTTCCCGTACTACGGCGTCAGCTACCCGTCCGTCGAAGTCCAGGCGAACGGCGGCATCAACTTCGCCTCCGGCGTCCTCCTCTCCACCCTGTCGAGCTGCCTGCCCGACGCCTTCGCCTCGGACATCCACGTCTTCTGGGACGACCTCGACCCCACCCTCGGCGGGGACATCTACGCCTGGCATGACACAGCCGCCGACCGCTTCGTCGTCTCCTGGGAGCAGATCACCCCCTACTTCGGCTTCGCCGACGGCACCTGGCAGATCCAGCTCTACCCCAACGGCGCCATCGAGCTCCACTGGCTCGACACCGACGTCGGCGACCCCATCGACAACCACGGCGCCGACGCCGTCATCGGCATCCAGGACGCGTCCGGCGGCTCCCTCGACCCCCTCGAGTGGTCCTGCAACACCGCCACGACCCTCGAGCTCACCGCCGTCTCCTTCTCCACCTGCGACGACGCCGACAGCGACGGCTACGACGACCAGCTCTGCGGCGGCGACGACTGCGACGATGGCGACCCCGCCGTCAACCCCGGCGCCGTCGAGGTCTGCGACGACACCGTCGACGACGACTGCTCCGGCATCGCCGATCTCTCCGACGAGGACGCCGACACCTACGTGAACGTGGCCTGCGGCGGCGACGACTGCGAGGACGACGACCCCGCCGTCCACCCCGGCATCGACGCGGACATGGACGGCTTCGACGCCTGCGCCGACTGCAACGACACCCCCGGCATCGGCGCCTTCCTCTACCCGGGCAACACCGAGATCTGCGGCGACGGCATCGACCAGGACTGCTCCGGCTCCGACGACCTGCCCGACGTGGACATGGACACCTTCGTCTCCGTCCCCTGCGGCGGCGACGACTGCGACGACTTTGACGCCGCAATCAACCCAAGCGTCGACGCCGACGGAGACGGCTCCGACTCCTGCGACGACTGCGACGACAGCGACGCCACCGCCTTCCCCGGCAACCCCGAGGTGTGCGACGGCGGCGTCGACAACGACTGCGACACCGTCGCCGACGACGTGGACGCGGACAGCGACGGGGACCTCGCCATCGCCTGTGGCGGCACCGACTGCAACGACAACGACCCCAACGTCGGCGCGAACACCGACGCCGACTCCGACGGCTTCGACGCCTGCGCGGACTGCGACGACAGCGACCCCTCCATCTACCCCGACGCCCCCGAGACCTGCGACACCGTCGACACCGACTGCGACGGCCTCGACGACGGCCAGGACCTCGACGTCGGCGCCTCCGTCACGCTGGACGCACCGCTGGAGGCCAACGACGGCGGCTTCATCCCCTCGGCCCCTGCCGGCAGCACGTCGCTCTTCGAGTACGGCGAGCCGACCGTCGGCCCCTCCGCCGCCTTCACGGGCACGAAGGTCTGGGGCACGGTCCTCGCCGGCAACTACGGCGTGAACAACAACACCGCCCACCTCGACCTCGGCAGCCTCGCCCTCCCCAGCGGCACCCCGACCCTCTCCTTCGCCTACTGGAACGACAACGAGTCCGACTGCGTCTACGACTTCGCCTTCCTCGAGGTCGACGACGGCAGCGGGTTCGTCCCGGTCCCCGACGGCGACGGCTGCTCTGGGGGCTTCGCCGAGACCCTCGGGATCTGGCAGACCATCGCCCTCGATCTGTCGCCCTGGGCCGGCTCCACCGTGACCCTCCGCTTCACCCACACCACCGACACGTCCAACGCCGACTACCCCGGCTTCTACGTGGACGACCTCGAGATCCTCGTCGTGGACGACGACGACGGCGACGGCTGGGTCACCTGCGGCGACTGCGACGACACGGACGCGACGATCTTCCCCGGCGCGCCCGAGACCTGCGACGACACCATCGACCAGGACTGCGACGGCGTCGACGCCACTGGAGACGCCGACGGGGACGGGGTGAGCGTCTGCCTCGACTGCGACGACAACGACCCGAACAACTTCCCCGGCAACCTCGAGATCTGCGCCGACGGCCTCGACCAGGACTGCTCCGGCGCGGACGACGACGGGGACGCGGACGGCGACGGCTACATCGACGAGCTCTGCGTGGGCGGCGATGACTGCGACGACGCCAACGCCGCCGTCTTCCCCGGCGCCTTCGACCAGGACGGGGACGGCTACGACGTCTGCGCGGACTGCTACGAGCTCGGCGGTGACAGCGAGGCTCTGGTGAACCCGGATCAGGACGAGGTCTGCGACGGGCTCGACAACGACTGCGACGGTGGCACCGACGACCAGGACGCCGACGGCGATGGGTCCACCCAGTGCGACGACTGCGACGACGCGGACCCGGACGCGTACCCGGGCGCGCCCGAGATCTGCGCGGACGGCATCGACCAGGACTGCTCGGGCGACGACCTCGCCTCGGACGCAGACGAAGACGGCTCCGACAACACGTTCTGCGGCGGCGACGACTGCGACGACACGAACCCGGACGCGTACCCGGGCGCGCCCGAGATCTGCGACGGGCAGGACCTCAACTGCGACGGGCAGGCCGTGACGGCGGATGAGGACGGGGACCTGCACTACGACGACGCATGCGGCGGCGACGACTGCGACGACGACGACTTCAACACCCACCCGGGCGTGACCGAGATCTGCGACGGCATCGACAACGACTGCGACGGCGCCCTGCTCGCCGCGGGCGAGGGCGATGAGGACGAAGACGGCGCCTTGACCTGTGAGGACTGCGACGACCTCGATCCGACCAGCTACCCGGACGCGGACGAGCTGTGCGACGACCTCGACAACGACTGCGACGGCGAGATCGACGAGAACCTGATCCGCGACGGCGACCAGGACGGATACGAGCGCGCCGCGTGCGGCGGCGAGGACTGCAACGACCAGAGCGCGAACGCGAACCCCGACGGCCTCGAGGACTGCTCGGACGGCCTCGACAACGACTGCGACGGCGCCACCGACGGCGAGGACGAGGACTGCGCCGACGTGGTCGAGGGCTGCTCGTGCGAGAGCTCGGTGGCGGGCGGGGGCGCCTCGTCACTCGCGCTGCTCCCGCTGCTCCTCGCGCTGCGCCGCCGCCGGGGGTAGTGCGCGGGGGCATCACGCGCCAATGCCGCAGCGCGCCCGTGAAAACCGCCGCGGAATCGGGTAGACCCGCGCGCATGCACACGCTCTCTCGCGCCCTCCTCGCCGCAGTCGTCGTCTCCGGGGGTCTCGCGCTCCCTGCCGGCGCCACGGCCCAGACCAACGCGTTCGGCTACGAGCAGAACACCGTCGCCTTCGACTACGTCGCTCCGCCGGCGGGCTCGGGCACGTTCATCCTCGACGACACCGTCAGCATCTTCACGCTCCCGTGGTCGTTCCCCTGGTACGGCGCCAGCTACGGGCAGATCTGGGCCGGCGACAACGGCGAGCTCTCCTTCACGAGCCGGTCGGCGTCGGAGTACATCAACGGCTGCCTCCCCGAGACGTTCAGCCAGGTGGACATCGCGATCTACTGGGACGACCTCGAGGGCGGCGGCATCGCGGGCGCGGACGTCCACATGTGGCACGACACCGCCGGGGACCGGGTGATCGTGTCCTGGGAGGACATGCCCGCCTGGAACACCGGCGCGGACGGCGGCACCTTCCAGATCCACCTCTACCCCTCGGGCGAGGTGCAGATGCACTGGCTCGACACCGACCTGTCCGGAACGACCCAGGACCACGGCGTCAGCGCAACCATCGGCATCCAGGACGACGCGGGAGGCACCTACGACCCCATCGAGGTCTCCTGCAACACGACCGGGACCCTGGAGAACACCGCGCTCTCCTTCTCCACCTGCTCGGACGGCGACGGCGACGGCTTCGATGACATCGCCTGCGGGGGCACGGACTGCGACGACGCGGACGCGAACATCAACCCCGGCGCCACCGAGACCTGCGACGACGCGGTGGACGACGACTGCAACGGCCTCGCCGACGTCTCCGACGGCGACAGCGACACCTACATCAACACGGTCTGCGGCGGCGACGACTGCGACGACGATGACGCGGGCCTGAACCCCGGGATCGACGCGGACGGCGACGGCAGCAACGCCTGCCTCGACTGCAACGACACCCCCGGCCTCGGCGCGTTCCTCTACCCCGGCAACACCGAGGTGTGCGGGGACGGCATCGACCAGGACTGCTCCGGCGCGGACGACCTCGAGGACGCGGACGCGGACGGGTACGACGCGGTGGCCTGCGGCGGCGACGACTGCGACGACACGGACCCGAACATCAACCCGGGCACGGACATCGACAGCGACGGGTTCTCCGTCTGCGATGGCGACTGCAACGACACCGCGCCGTCGGCGTTCCCCGGCGGCACCGAGATCTGCGACAACGGCATCGACAACGACTGCGACGGCACGGCGGACGACGTGGACGCGGACAGCGACGGCGATCTGGCCATCCCCTGCGGCGGCACCGACTGCGACGACAACGACCCCACCGTCGGCGCCACGACCGACGACGACAGCGACGGCAGCAACGCCTGCGACGACTGCGACGACAGCGACCCGAACATCTACCCCGGCGCGCCCGAGCTGTGCGACCAGGTGGACAACGACTGCGACGGGCTGGACGACGCCTTCGACCTCGACGTGAACTCCGGGGGGACCACGTCCCTGCCGTTCAGCGGGCCCGGCACGGGCACGATCACCGGGATCTTCCCGCTGCCGGAGACGGTGTTCGTGTCTGGGGTCACCGGCTCGGTCGTCGACCTGACGCTCGAGCTCGACGTCACCTACTCACCGATGAACGAGGTCACCCTCACGCTGACCTCGCCGGCCGGAACCTCCATCACGCTCATGTCCGGCGTGGGGGCGGGGGCGAACCTCGTGGACACCGTCTTCGACGACACGGCGAGCACCGGCATCGCGAGCGGGACGGCGCCGTTCACGGGGAGCTTCATGCCCCAGGGAGCGCTCTCTGCGTTCGCCGGGGAGGACCCCAACGGGTCGTGGATCATCGAGGGCCTCACGACCAACTTCATCGGCATCGGCAACATCACGTCGTCGACCCTGACGTTGGAGATCGGGACGGTCGACGACTCCGACGGGGACGGCGCCGTGGACAGCTGCGGCGACTGCGACGACACGGACGCGACCGTGTTCCCCGGCGCGCCGGAGACGTGCGGCGACGGGATCGACCAGGACTGCGACGGGGTGGACGCCACGGGCGACATCGACGGTGACGGTTTCGTGGACGCGAACTGCGGCGGCGACGACTGCGACGACGGCGACGCGACCATCAACCCGAGCGTGGACGGCGACGGCGACGGCAGCAACGTCTGCGAGGACTGCGACGACGCGGACGCGGGCAACTTCCCGGGGAACGCGGAGATCTGCGCCGACGGCATCGACCAGGACTGTTCCGGCGCCGACGACGACGGCGACACCGACGGCGACGGCTTCGTGAACGTGGTGTGCATCGGCGGCGACGACTGCGACGACAGCAACGCCGCCGTGTTCCCCGGCGCCTTCGACCAGGACGGCGACGGCTTCGACGTCTGCGAGGACTGCTACGACATCGCGGGTGACACGGAGGCGCTGATCAACCCCGACGCCGAGGAGGTCTGTGACGGCCTCGACAACGACTGCGACGGCGTATCCGACAACCAGGACGCAGACGGCGACGGCTACGTGAACGACGCGTGCTTCGGCGGCGACGACTGCGACGACAGCGACGCCGCGATCAACCCGCAGACGGACGCGGACGGCGACGGCTTCCACGCCTGCCTCGACTGCGACGACGACGAAGCCGGCGTGTACCCGGGCAACACCGAGATCTGCGGCGACGGCATCGACCAGAGCTGCACCGGCGCGGACCTGGAGCCCGACGTGGACGGCGACGGCCACGACAACGACGCGTGCGGCGGCGACGACTGCGACGACAGCGACGCGGCGGTGAACCCCTCGGCGACGGACATCTGCGACGGGGTCGACCTGAACTGCGACGGGACCACGACGGAGGTGGACGCGGACGGTGACCTCTACTTCGACGCGGCCTGCGGGGGCGACGACTGCGACGACGAGCTGTTCTCGGTGAACCCGGGCGCTCCCGAGGCCTGCGACGGCATCGACACGAACTGCGACGGCGCCCTGCTCGACGGTGGCGAGGACGACGCGGACGAGGACGGCATCGCGGTCTGCGCGGACGACTGCGACGACAACGACCCGAACCTCTACCCCGGCGCCGACGAGCTCTGCGACGGCCTCGACAACGACTGCGACGAGGACATCGACGAGGGGCTCGTGACCGACGGCGACCAGGACGGCTTCACCCGCCAGGCGTGCGGCGGCGAGGACTGCGACGACCAGGACGCGAACAGCTACCCCGGCGGCGACGAGGACTGCTCGGACGGCGCGGACAACGACTGCGACGGGGCGGTGGACGCCGAGGATGAAGACGACTGCGACTTCTCCACGGGCGGCTGCGGGAGCTGCTCGGCGGCGGGCGGCGAGGCGGACGTGACGGCGTTCGCGCTGCTGCTGGGCCTCGCGGCGGTGGTGCGGCGGCGCCGCGCATGATCCGCGTCCTGATCGTCTGCCTGGGCAACATCTGCCGGTCGCCCCTGGCCCACGGGGTGCTGCGGGCGCGCATCGCCGAGCGGGGGCTGGGGGAGCGCATCGAGGTCGACTCGTGCGGGACGTCGAGCTACCACAACGGCGAGCAGGCGGACCCGAACACCCGGGCGGTGGCGAAGGCGCGGGGGCTGGACCTCGAGTGGCACCGGTCGCGGCAGCTGCTGGACTCGGACTTCTTCGAGTTCGACGTGCTGGTGGCGATGGACCGGAGCAACGAGCGCGGGATCCACGACCGGATGCTCCCGAACAGCACGGTGCGCGTGCGGCGGTACATGGAGTTCGTGCCGGACGCGCCGGGGCCGGACATGCCGGACCCGTACTACGGCGGCCGCAACGGGTTCGAGCAGGTGCAGGACTTCGTGGAGTCCGGCGCCGACGCGCTGATCGACTGGGCGCTGAGCCTGGAGCGGTGAGGCGCTGAGCGGGCCGTTCACGAAGCGCGACCCGGGCGCGCCGGCGGGCATGTACCCGGCGGAGGCCGAAGGGCTCGAGGCGCTGCGGGCGGCGGCCAACGACGATGTATTGATTCCGGTGGTGATGAGCGTGGACGACGCGCACATCACGATGGAGCGGATTGGGACGCGGGCCGGGGGCGCGTTCGGTGGGGACCCTGCGGCGCGTCTGGGACGCGGGCTGGCGCACATCCACCGGAGCACCCACGCGGCGTTCGGCTGGGGCGCAGACAACTGGATCGGGCTGCTGCCACAGCGGAACGCCTGGGTGCATGGATCCGCGGCCGAGTTCTTCGCCACGCGACGGCTGATGCCGCAGGTGGAGATGGCGGCGGGGCGGGGGTGCCTGCCGGCGGGGACGGCGGCGCGGGTCGAGCGGGTGTGCGCACGGCTGGGCGAGCTGCTGCCCGACGAGCCTCCCGCGCTCCTCCACGGCGACCTGTGGGGCGGAAACTGGCAAGCCGACGACCGAGGCCGCGCCTGGCTCTTCGACCCCGCGGTGGCGTACGGGTCGCGCGAGCAGGACCTGGCGTTCACGTCGCTGTTCGGCGGGTTCCCCCCGAGCTTCCTCGCCGCGTACCAGGAGGCCTGGCCGCTGGCGCCGGGGTTTGCCCGGCGGGTGGATCTCTGGAATCTCTACCCTCTCCTGGTGCACGCGAACCTGTTCGGCGGCGGCTACGGCCGGCAGGTCGACCGGGTGGCGCGGGGGTTTGAGTAGGGGGTGGGGATGCGACGTGGGACCGGACGAGGGGGGATGAACACCAGGCGCTTGACGGCGACGAGGTTGGCGGCCCTGGGCGCACTCTGGCTGGCGGGATGCCCGCAGGCGTCGGAGCCGGCGGACGACGACGACGACGCGACCGACGATGTCTTCACGCCGAGGTGGGTCCGCACCCCGCTGGACGAGGCCGCGGTCTTCACGATCGTCGGGACCGAGGAGGCGCCGGTCGCCTGGGAGACGCTGAGCTTCGAGACCAGCGCGGATGACGGTGTACTGCACCTCGCGTCAACGGGGGCGCGCGGGGTCAGCCAGATCCCGATGGGGGCGGTCGAGGCGGCGGCCGCAGACGGGGCGACCGAGGCGCCGCTGGAGTCCCTGGCGTCGTCGGGGATCGCGACCGGTCAGGTGCAGAGCATCTGGATGGGCGCGCCGCGGGACGTCGACGGCGACGGGATCGCGGAGGTGTTGACGGAGCATGAGTCGGAGAAGGGGATCCTGATCCTGGACGTGTGGTTCCCCATCGACACCCGCCTCGTGCTGCACCGTGGAGCGCGACTCTCCGAGGATGGATTCGTGGGCGAGGGGGACGCATGGATCGTCATCGACATCGGGGATGAGGCTGTGGGGACGACCTACGACGCGCGCCTCGTCCCTGACGTGACCGGCGACGGCGGCGCCGAGTTGGCGTTGGCGTTTCGGGACCCGCCCGGCGACAAGATGCTCGGGGTGTTCACCTCCGAGCAGCTACGGCCGCTCCCCTCCGGGAGCCTGCTCACCTGGGAGGACGCGGAGTTCCTGATCGTCAACGAAGTGGACCACCCGATTTTCGGCGCGACGACGACGACCCCGACTTCTCCGGCAGCGGTCCCCGACCTCAACGGAGACGGAGACGCGGAGCTGATGGTGGTCTTCGATCGCGTTCCGGACTCAGGGCTCAGCCCCCGAGTCGTGTTCCTCGACGACGACGCCCTCGCCGGCTGTGGGCGACCCTGCGTCCTCCCCCCGGACCCGACCGGGCCCGTCGTGGCAGACATCGTCAACAACGTCCTCGAAGGAGGCATTGACCAGTTCGGCATGGCCAGAGCCCTCGTCGGCGCCGACGCGGACGGAGGAGCGCTCCTCGCCTTCGAGGGGCGAGTGCGCGGACCGGAGGAGACGGACAACCGGGAGACGGTCAGCCTGTTCCGGTCCTCCCAGATCACCCCAGGCGCACGGCTGACGCGTGCCGACGGGTTCGCGGTCTACGAGTTCCTGGATACCGTCGACCCCACAGCCGGCGAACAGCTCCAATGGCAACCGGTGACCTTCGTGAGCCTCGACGGCGACGGCGCAGACGAGCTTGTCGTCCGTGGATGGGAACACCGGGACGAGGGCCTCCCCCTCGGCGTCCTCGGCGTGATCGACGTCGACGCCGTCCCAGTCGACGGTGACCTCGAGCCTCACTTCCTCGCCTCGTTCGTCGCCCCGGACGAGGAGCACCTGGACCCACGCCTGGGCACCGCAGTGGGCTACGTGAGTAGCTCCCTCGGACGCGGCCTGGCGATCCCGATCGACGCCGGCGGGGACTGGCAGGGCGCCGTGTGGCTCGTGCCGGCTCCGTAGAGCCCCAACCGCCCAACTCCGCGCCGCTTCTCCCCTCGCGCCCCACACTCCGACCGTGCGATGCCTCGTGGGAGTGATGCTGATGGCCCTGATGACCGCGAGCCCCGCGGGAGCGATGCCGATCACGGAGCTTGCCTGGCGGGCCGTGAACGACACTGTCATGGGTGGGGTGTCCACCGGACGGGTCGCCTTCGACGAGGGGGTGCGCTTCGAGGGCGAGCTGTCTCTCGAACAGAACGGCGGGTTTGCCTCGATGCGGGCGCCCCTGCCCTCCGGAGCCCTCGTCGAGGCCCGCGCCCTGCGGGTCACCCTGCGCGGGGACGGGCGCAGCTGGGACCTCACCCTGCGGCGTGCCGATGTGCCGCTGCGCGCCGGGTCCTACCGCGCGCCGGTCACGGCCGCGCCCGCGACGTCCACCGTCGACATCCCGCTGAGCGCGTTCCGCCCCACCTCGTTCGGTCGACCGGTCCTCGGCGCCCCCGCGCTGGATGCGGATCTCTCCGAGGTCTCCGAGATCGGCTTCCTCCTCGCCGACAAGAACCCGGGACCCTTCGCGCTCGACGTCCTCGCCGTCGTCGTCGTCCCCGCCAAGGATCCCGTCAACGCAGACCGCGCGCCCGTGCTCGAGTCACTCGAGGCCGCCATCGCCCAGGGCGTCCCTCAGTTCAACGCCGGGGACCACGCCGCCTGCCGGGACACCTATCAAACGACTCTGACGCGACTGGCCGAGCACCCCGCCCTGAGCCTCGGGGAGCAGTCCCTGATCCGCGAAGCCCTCGCCGACGCGACGACCCAACCGGCCACCGACGCCGCCTGGACGCTCCGCTACGCCATGGACAGCGTGCTGCGCTCGCGCTGAGCGGTCCGCGCGCTCAGCGCGGGCTGAGCCACGATCCCCCTCTTCATGCCCCCTCCTCTAGGCTGAAGGTGGAGGGGACGGCGTGCGAGGGACGACTGGCTACACGCTCTTGATCTTGCTCGGCGCGTCGCTCACGGGGTGTGCGTCTGAGTGGATCGAGTACTCGCCGGCCTCTGTCGAGCTCCGCGAGGTCTCGCCCGGCTCGGTGAGCTTCTCCCTCTCCATCTCGGCGACAGCTGGACAGGACACCCAGGTCTGGCTCGACCCGCCGTCGGAGTGGGAGATGGCGTTGGCGGTCGTCCCCGGCGGGGGCGAGGTCACGGTGCCCGTCGTCCTCCCCGCGCAGCCCGTTGAGGTCCTCGAAGGAGTCATCCCCTTCGAGTACGCCCGGTCCGGCCGCGCGGACGCGGCCTCCGTCGACGCGCGGTCCTTCGAGATCCCGTTCTCGCTGACCTTCGCCTGCGACGAGGACGGCGACGACTCGATCGCCGTCGCGTGCGGCGGACGTGACTGCGACGACGCGGACCCATCGGTGCACCCCGGAGCCATCGAAGAGTGCGACGGGCTGGACTCCGACTGCTCCGGCGCAAGCCCGGCCGAGGTCGACGCAGACGGCGACGGGTACCTGGCCTGCGCGGACTGCGACGACGAGGCCGCCGATGCCTATCCCGGCGCACCCGACGCGTGTGATGGCGTCGACAGCGACTGCGACGGTGATCCCGAGGAGGACGCCGATGGCGACGGCTTCAGGTCGTGCGAGGAGTGCGACGACCTCACCGCCACCACCTTCCCAGGAGCGCCCGAGACCTGCGACGGAGTCGACTCGGCGTGCGACGGCCTGGGCGACGAGGTCGACATCGACGTGGATGGCTTCCCGGCCTGTGCCGACTGCGACGACCTCGACCTGAGGACCCACCCTGCCGCGGACGAGCGATGCGGGGGAGCCGATGAGGACTGCGACGGAGAGACCGACGAGGGCTTCGTGTTCGTCCCTGGGGACTATCCGTCGATCGCGGCTGCCCAGGCGGATGGCTCCGGTCCCATCTGCCTGACTGCTCCCGACTGGATCGAGGCCATCTCGGTCACTGGAGGGGAGAGTCTGGACCTTCATGGAGCGGGGCGTGACCGGACTACCCTCTCGGCCCTGACCGTGGATGACCTTCCCATCGATGTGTCTGGAGGGTCTTCGCTGACCCTCACTGGGGTGACGGTCCTCGGCGGAGCCTGCACTTACTCCTTCTGCAGCACGACGATGGCGAGCACCGGGAGCACTGTCGGTCTCACGGATGTCCGATTTGCCGGTGGCTCGGGTGTCTGGGTGTCGTGGTTCGTCCACTCAGCCGTGACCCTCGACCGGGTGGAGATCTCCGACAACGTGGGCGTCGCCTTTCGCATCGACGGCGGCCAGCTGTCCGTCTCCGGGCTGAGTGTCCAGCGCAACTACGCCCCCACAGACGGACAAGGGGGCGCCACCTTCCTCGTCCAGGACGCCTCGGCCTCCATCTCAGATCTCTGGATGGAGCTGACAGCGCGAGCAGGCGGACTGACGGTGAACGCGTCGACGCTGGAGCTCGAACGCGCCTGGTTTGTTGTCTCGGAGGGATTGTCGACCGCTTTGGCCCTCGATCAAGCGACGCAAGCCACTGTCGAAGGGTTTGTCGTACTCCCCGACAACTCGCCCGGCGCACGCATGGGAGGCGCGCTTGTCGCAGTTCGCGGCGCGACCGCGAGCATCCGCCACCACGCGGCCGTTGGACTCGCCGCCACCGACAGCTCACCGTTCAGAATCCGCTCGAAGGCCGAGGTCTCCTTCGCGAACTCCCTGATCGTGGGGGTGCAAGGAGGCCCCGCGCTCGAGATCGACGGCGGCACTGCAGCCTTCGCAACGTCCGTCTTCTGGGACAACGACTCGCCGCTGGCAGAGGAGGGACCCGAGCCGACCGAGTCCGAGGGCAACTTCTTCTGGGACCCGCAGATCGCGGCGCTCGACATCGGCGCGCTGCAGCCGGTCCTTCCCTCGCCCGACGGACCAGCGAGCGACGCTGGCGCCGGCGCCGCCGACCCCGACGGCACCCCACCAACCCTCGGCGCCTTCGGCGGACCGCTCGCCGCCAGCTGGGACCTCGACCAGGACGGCTACCCCGCCCGCTGGCTCGCGGAGACCTACACCGACGCCCACCGCGTGGCCGGAGTCGACTGCGACGACTTCGACGCCAGCAAGACGCCAGTGACTGGATGCGAGGACGCCGACTGACCCTCGGGCCCGCGCCCGCCCGCCTACCGCTTCCGCGCCACCATCCGGTAGGTGTTGTTCGCCCCGTACCGGCCGATGACCCGCCCCACCGTCAGGTCGAAGAGCACCCCCAGCAGCAGCAGCGGCCCGCCGAAGCCCCACACCAGCGAGGTGCGCCAGCGGGCCCATGACGTGACCGGGGGACGCCAGGGGAACTCCGGCGTTGGCGCCAGGGACACGAGCACCGCCACCGCGCCGAGCGTGCCGTCGTTGGCCATGTGGGCCTTCGCGCGGTGCGCGCCCAGGGGCTCCATGCCGTGCTCGCGGCATATCGCCTCCAGCCGCTCCAACGGCACGAAGTGCTGGTGCTGGGGCTGGAACCAGGGAAGCCAGAATCGTCCCGCGAAGCGGCCCCACCATGAGCTCGGGTCCGGCACCTCCACGAGGAAGAACCCACCCGGCCGCAGCACCTCGGCCGCCGCCGCCACCTCCGCTCGCGGGTCCCGCGTGTGCTCGAGGTAGTGGCTCATGGACACCGCGTCGTACTGGCCCCGCAAGGAGGCCGCCAGCTCCGGGAAGAGCCCTCGGTGCGCCGTGTCCAGCCAGCCCCGCCGCGCGGCGTCGTCCACCGACTCCGAGAGATCCAGCCCGTCCACCGTCATCGTCGGCTCGCGCCGCTTCAGCGTCCGGCACAGGTGCCCGTGCCCGCACCCCACGTCGAGCCACGCCGCCGGCGTCCCCCGGTCGAGCACCATGTCGATGCGCTCCTCGTACGGGTGCCCGTCGTTGTCGAAGAGCAGCTCGATGCCGTCCTCGCCGAGCCCGTCGTAGAAGTCGCCGTAGTAGTACTCCAGCCCCGCGATCGACAGCGCCGGGTTCTGGAACACGTGCTCGCAGCCGCGGCACCGGTCCAGCCGGAATCGCCCCGGCTTGCCCTGCCAGATGTCGCCGATCTCTAGCTGCTTCGTCAGCGCGTCGCTTCCGCAGATCGGGCACGTGTCCCGCCGGGGGTCGAACAGGTGGTCCATCCCGCCCGCGATCGCCTCCGCGTACCAGGCCCGCTTCGGCGCCGCGTCCTCCGCCAGGAGCCGCCGCGGCGTCTGGGTCATCGCCCGCGCCCAGCGCCCGAACACGTCCAGCCAGCGGATGGCCGTCTCCACGAGCAGGTTGGACGGCTCGATGCGCACCGGCGCGCCGATCAGCGCGAGTGGCACCTGCGCGTGCAGCGCCCCCAGCGCCAGCCAGCCCGTCACCGGCGCCAGCCACGGCCCCAGCGCCGTCAGCACCAGCATCAGCGGCGTCGAGAACACCAGGAAGAGGTCGCTGACGTAGGCCTCACCGATGGTCGCCCGCTCCGCCAGCGGGTCGTCGTCGAGGCGCGACCGGGGGGCCTGGACGTAGCCGATCCTCCCGTAGCGCCCGAGTCTCCGGGCGAGGCGCACGTGGCGGGCTGCGTCCTCGGTCGCCCGGCCGGCTCCCCCCGCCATCTCCAGCACCTCCGGCGTCGTCAGCAGCGCGAACGCCGTCCCCGCCGCGCTCCCCGAGGAGTGCTCGCGCGAAAGATCCCCGTCGATCAACCGGCCAATCCCCAGCGCGTAGGACGCCGGCGCCGCGCCCGGCAGCAGGTGCACCACGTCGAGGCCCCGCGCCGTCATGTCGCTCCGCGCCGCCGCCACGTCGTCGGGATGCACGGACACGTCGGGGGCGGCGACCAGCACCGCGGCGGCCGGCTCTTGGTTCAGGTGCGGGAGCGGGACTCCGCGCAACCCCCTGCGGGCGTCGAGCCCGATGGAGATCAGTCGGACCGCGACCACGGCCCACAGCAGGATGAACAGCCACACCATCGCGGGTGGGAGGGTACCTGTCAGCGTGGGGTGACGTTCGCCCCACGACTCGCCTCCCCAGTCACCACAACGTCACCGTCGAACACCCCGGGGGTGCGCAGCACCCTCCCACCGTTCGACGCCAAACACCGTCGAACACCCCGGGGGTGCGCAGCACCCTCCCACCGTTCACCGCAAATCACCGGCGAACACCCCGAGGGTGCGCAGCACCCTCCCACCGTCCACCGCAAAACACCGGCGAACAACCCCGGGGGTGCTCAGCACCCTCCCACCGTCCACCGCCCTCGGCGCCTACTCGCTCGGAACCTCGTACCGGATCTCGATCACCTCGCCAGGCTGAGGCACCGCGTCCACCGTCGTGAAGCGCACCGAGTTGTCGACCTCGAAGTAGTCCCACTCGGTGATGAACCGGCCGTTCACCCGCACCGTCACGGTGTCGAGCGCGGGGACCTCGGTGAGCTCGAAGGCGTCGAGCAATCCCGTCGCCCGCAGCCCGACGCGACCCAGCAGATCGCCCCAGTCCGGCTCGCAGATCGAGCCGATGAGCCCCCCCGTCGCCAGCGCCGCCTCGAGGTAGCCGTCGCCCCGCCGGGCGCCCTCGCCCTGGCCGCCCGGCCCGGATCCCCCGCCAGCTCCGTCGCCGTTCTCCGGTTGGTTGCAGCCGCGCGGGTCCTCGAAGCCGTCCTCACCGATGCCCACGATGACGGACAGATCCGCCATCCGCTGCCCCGTCGGCCCCTTGAAGGCGTTGAGCCACTCCGCGAACTCCTCCCAGTCCACCAGAGCGGAGTCGTTCGCCTGCGCGCTGTAGTCGGGTTCGTCCGAGACCACGATGATCGCGAGGTGGGCGTCGTCCCGCAGGAACCCCTGGTTCACCGAGTCGCCGAGGACCTCGAGCGCCTGGTGCGCCGCCGTCAGCCCCTTCTCCGCCCCGTGCCCCTCGTCGATGCCCATGAGCGCCCGCTCCACGAACAGCGCCTCGATGTCCGCGTCGTCCTGCGTCATCACGTAGGGGTCGCCGTTCATCTGGCCGTCGAGCCCCTCGCTCTCGTCCTCCCAGATGTTCGTCGAGGTCACCGCCATGTTGAACGCGAGCGACCGCTCCAGGAACAGGGTGAGGAACGCGGGGAAGTTCTCCGCCAGGGCCTCCTGCTCGTCGGCCATGGAGCACGACGTGTCCACGACCCACAGCACGTCCGCCGTCGACGGCTCCTGCTGCGTGAACGTCTCCGTCCGGATCTGGTCGGCCCCCTTGAAGCCGGTCCCGAAGTCGTCGAGCGTGCAGCCGGCGAAGAGCCCGCCAACCGCCACCGCGAGCACCACCCGCGTCGTGTTCGTGTTCATGTCGTCCCCGTCACCCCTGTCCGCATGAAACGCCGTCCTCGGCCATCGATCAAGAGTCGATTTCCGGATCGCCCGGGCAGCCTCGTGCCCGGTGGCGCTTCGCACTTCTTTACCCCCGCGACAAACCCAGGAGACGTGGGCGACCGAGTCTGGAATGCGAAAGGAGCACATCAACCCATGCTCGGTTTCTTGTTCGGTATCGGCCTCACCCTCTTCGTCATCAACCGCAACCGCCGCGGTTTCCGCACCGGAGGGCGCCGCATCCGCCGGCGCCGCCGCGAGTGGATGCTCGACCGCCTGTCTGCCTGGCTCGACACCACCCCCTCGCAGGACCGTGTCCTCGAGGAGGTCGTCGACGACCTGATGGACGTGATGGTCGAGGAGCGCGCGGTGTTCACCTCGTCGCGGAGCACCATCGCGGACGCCCTGAAGGCGGAGACGTGGGATCCGGCGTCGCTGGACGGCGCCCGCTCGGAGCAGGAGGAGTCGCTGGGTCGCGTCCACGACGCCGCCAAGGCATCGCTCGGCAAGCTCCACGCGGTCCTCGACGAGGATCAGCGGGCGGCGCTGGCGAACTTCCTCGCCCACCGGGGTCACCGCGGGCGGCGCAACTGCGGCCGGAGGCGCCACCTCCACGCTGCCTAGCAGTCAGGCCCGCGCGGACTCCCGGCCCGAGTCGAGCACCATGAGGCACGACCCCCTCGACAGCTCGACCATCTGCGTCACGAACGCGAAGTCGGGGGTCCGCTGCAGGCCCATGATGGACAGGTCGGCTTCCGGGGCAGCCTCCACGCTGTCTCGGAAGCCACCCACCATCACCTCCATGTCCACCTTCGGCAGGCGCGCCAGGTCGACGACCTCCTCCAGGAAGTCCCGCGCCGCGCCGACCTCCCCCTCCGTCGGCACGACCGTGATGACCGCGAGCTCCGCGCCCCACTGACGCTGCAGGCGGTATCCCATGAGCAGCGTCAGGTTGAGGCTGCCCACCGAGAACGCGGTGTCCGGCTCCCAGTCGCGCCCCTGCCACCGCAGCCACAGGTGGATCCGGCGTCTCCGCCCCAGACCGGCCCGCGGATGCAGCCCCAGCAAGGTCACCCCCACCCGCGTGTCGCTCGCCTGCTGGATCAGCCGCGCGAACTCCTCGTGGCGGTCCTCCAGGTCCGGCAGCGTCAACAGCAGCATGTTCGGCCGGAAGAACGCGCTCTGGAGCGCCTGGAGCGCAGCCATCACGCCGTCCCCGAACCGCTCCTCGTCCACCGTCCCCCAGGTGCAGTGGACCCCGTCGGACCGGAAGTTGTGGGCCAGCGTCTCCACACGGCGATCGAGCGCCTGCACCTCCCGGCCTCGACTGAGCGCGAGCAACTTCACCGATCCCTCGGGCCGCGCCACGTCCACGAGGAAGCTGTACTCCCCCCGCAGCTCTTCGGGGTCCTCCACCGGCACCAGGAAGTTCGGCTTCCACGACCGGACGGACTCCACGTCGTCGCGCTCGAGCACCCGCTGGGCCGCCCACTCCGCCACCGACTGGAAGATCGAGGAGCTGATCCCCTGCCCGTGCGCCTGCGCGCCTCGCCGCTCGAAGAACATGTAGAGCCCGGCAACCACCGCGAGAGCCACCACGCCGAAGGCCGCGTTCACGATGAACATCGCGAGCAGCGAGCCCACGAGGCCGAACAGCGGCACCCAGCGCGGGATCCGCAGCGTCGGCCGGAAGCTCACGACCCCCAGAGACTGCTCCAGCAGCACCACGAAGTTCAGGGCGCCGTACGTGATGAGGAAGAACATCGTGAGCAGCGGCGCGATTGCGTTCAGGTCCCGCAGCATGAGCGCCACGAGCGTGAGGCCGCCGGTGAGGAGCATCGCGTTGCGAGGCTCGCCGTCGTCACCGACTGCGCCGATCCACTCGCTGTACGGCAGGAGCTTGTGCTGTCCCATCGCCATGACGATGCGCGGACCGCCCACCAGCCCCGCCAGCGCCGAGCTCGCCGTCGCGCCAGGAGCCCCGCGAGCACCGCCCACGTCCACCGCGCCTTGTCGATGAAGAGCGAGTAGTTGCTGACGAGCTCCTCGGGGGTCGCGACCTGCACGGCCCACAGCGTCAACGCGAAGTAGATGACCGAGGAGACGACGATGGCGCAGAGCGTGCCCACCGCGATGGCGCGGCGCGGATCCTTGAGCTCACCGGACATGTTCGCGCCGGCCAGGATCCCCGTCGTCGCCGGGAAGAAGACGGCGAACACGGTCCAGAACGACGTCCCCTGGAACCCGTCCTCCGGGAAGCCGGGGTAGGTGCCGAACCACTGGGCCTCGTCGAGGCCGATGTGGGCCGCCTCGCTGCCGAGGATCGAGACCAACGAGACGACGATCGCCGCCATGATCAGGTACTGGACGCGGAAGGCGAGCTCCGCAGAGACCCACGCGATCCCCCACAGCGCCGCGAAGATCCCGAGGTCCACGAGGAGCGGGTCGTGCGTGGGGAAGAGCCAGAGCCACCCCTCCCGAAACCCGAAGATGTACATCGCCGTGCCGAGGGGGCGGGTCAGGTAGAGCGGGATGCCGATGCTCGCCCCGACCTCGAAGCCCAGCGACCGGTTCATGATCGCGTAGGCGCCGCCGTCCCCGATGCGGGTGTTCGTGGCGATGGAGGAGAGCGACAGGCCCGTCGCGGCGGTGATGCCGAGGGCGAGGAGCAGGATCAGCCAGGCGCCGACGAGGCCCGCGTTGCCCACGACCCACCCCACGCGCACGTACATGATGACGCCGAGGATGGTGAGGAGGGTGGGGACGAAGACGCCGGTGAACGTCCCGAAGCGGCGGCGCGGATCGACGGTGGGCACGGAGTGGAGGCTACGCCTCTGCGCGCGGGGGTGCTCGGCGCCTCGTCAGCGCCTCATCAGCGCGTCAGCGCCGCTCGGCCATCACGTAGGCGCGGAGCAGCGCGCTCTTCGCCGCCGCGCAGTCGGTGTAGCGCTCGCGCGGGTTCTTCGAGAGCAGGCGCAGGCAGATCTCGTCGATGACCGGCGGCAGGTCCGGGTTGAGCACGGACGGCGCCGGCGGCTCCTCGGAGAGGTGGTTGAGCAGCAGCGGCAGCAGCTCCTGGTCCTCGAAGGGCGCCTTGCCGGTCATCGCCTCGTACATCACGGCGCCGAGGGAGTAGAGGTCGGCGGCGGGGCCCACCTGCTGGCCGCCCTGGATCTGCTCGGGGCTCATGTAGCGCGGGGTGCCGACGCGGACGCCGGTGATGGAGATCCGCGAGCTGTCCACCGCCTTCGCGATGCCGAAGTCCATGACCTTCACGCGGCGTCCCGGCTCCGCGACGAAGAGGTTCGACGGCTTCACGTCCCGGTGCACGATCCCCTGCTCGTGGGCATACCCGAGGCCGTCACACACCTGCATGAGCAGCCGCAGGCGCTCGCCGATGTCGAGCCGGTGCTTGCGCACGTAGTCCCACAGCTCGAGCCCCTCGAGCAGCTCCATCGTGATGAAGCGCGCGCCGGACCAGCTGCCGTACTCGAACGTCGTGACGATGTTGGGGTGCTGGAGCATCCGGTTGATCTTCATCTCACGCTTGAAGCGCCGGAGCCTGACGGGGTCGGGGGTGACGACGCGGAAGAGCTTGAGCGCGATGCGCTCGTTGAGCTCGCGGTCCAGCACCCGGTACACGGTGGCCATCCCGCCCGCGCCGATCTCCTCCTCGATGACGTACCGATCGCGGATGACGGTGCCGGGCCCGACGAGGTACTCCAGGTCCCGATCGAGCGCGTCCAGCTCGGCGGTGGACGGGGGCTCGGGGTACGTGTCGGGCTCCGACGCGAACTGGACGTCGCTCTCGAAGTCGTCTTCGGAGACCCACAACCCCGGCTCGAAGGGGTCCAGCGTGCTCTTCTTCGACTGGACGACGGGCTCGTAGTCCGGGTCCACCTCGAAGGCCAGGTCCTGGACCCGCCGGACCATGTCGTCCTCGGACATGAGCGGCGAGACGTACCCCTCGGGCCAGGGCGAGCCGTCGATGGGCTCGCCGCGCATGGCGGCGACGGCCTCCTTGCGCATGTTCGCGCGGATCAGCAGGTTCGCGGCCTTGTGGTGCTCGCCGAAGGCCACGAGGAGCCCGACGGCTTCGAGCCGCGCCCCCGCCCGGGCGAAGCAGACAGCCGCGTCGAGGCAGACCTTCTTCCGCTCCGACTCGAGGCGGCCGACGTGGGTCTCCCCGGCCGGGAGGTAGAGGAGCAAGGCAGCGCCTGCTTCGTAGAACCACCCGATGTGTCCCAGAACCCGCGCGGCGTCCGCGTAGGCCCCCCCAACCAGGTAGCACTCGACCGCCTCGGGGAGCCGGTGCGCTCGCTCCCAACGGAATCCGGCCTGCTGGTCCTCGACGGAGGGTTCCAGGGATGGGAAGTCGGGCTGGGCCAGAACGCGCCTCGCAGGTCGTGACTCGGCGGAGGGGGACTCCTCCGTGTGATGAGTCTAGCGGTCCTGGAGGCTCACGATCCCTTGGGTCTTGGCCCCTGGAACATGGCGCGGCCGAGGAACTGCAGATCCATGGGGACGGGGACCTCGAGGTTGTCGAGGTCGGGCCAGGTGCAGCGCAGAGTGGCGACCTGCACGCCGAGGTCGGAGCGGCAGACGGCAAGCTTGTCCTTGCTGCCGTCGCGCCACCGGGCGAGGACGGCGCCGCCAAGGGGGACGCGCATCGCCACCTTGTCCAGGAAGGCGGTCCAGGCGGGGCCGAAGCCAGCGACGCGGTCGGCGTCGACCTGGGCCATCCCGTCGGGCTCGATGGCGGTGACGACCTCCTGGAGGAGGTGTTCGTCGATGAGGGCCTGGAGCCCGGCCTGGTCGGTGCCGGGGACGAAGAGCGGCATGGCGCCCGCGGGCCAGACCCGGTCGTCCGGGAGGACGGCGTCGGGGACGGGGCTACCGTCCGCGAAGGAGCCGGCCCAGGCGCCGACCACCTCGTGGTCCGAGGCGGGGGTGATGATCCAGAGGCGGCGGGGGCCGAGGTGCCTCGCCGGGTCGATGGTGATGACGAGGGCCGCCTTGGGGCCGAGGACCGGGAAGAGCTGCTGCACGAGGCCGACGACGTGGGCGGCGGACGTGCGCTGGGGCGGGATCTGGGCGCGGGAGTTCTCGATGTCGAGCTTGGCAAAGAGGACCTTGTCGCTCGGGTTCACCGCTCCGCCGTCGACGAGGAGCCCGAAGTCCGGGTTCTTCGCGGCCGCCTTCTTCAGCTCGTTGCCGCTCGCGACGAGGAAGCCCGCGACCCACGAGTCGGCGAGGTGCGCATCCCGGGCCGAGAGGCGCTCGATGAGGGTGCCGTCGTCGTGCACGCCCTCACTGGCGAGCCAGGCGGCGATGGGCCCCCAGGGTGCGCCGCGGGCGATGGCCCACTCGACGGTGTGGCGGAAGGTGCCGTCGCTGCCGTCGTGGTGGACGGCGCGCCCGACGGAGTCGTAGAGCTCGAGGCGCTCCAGCGTATCCAGGGGGATGGGCTCGAGGCTCGGGTCCTGCCCTTCGAGGCGAGGGACGCGGCCCATGGCGACGAGCTGATGGATGGCGTGGGGCTGGGTCGGGTCGCGGCGGAAGGCCTCCTGGAAGGCATCGATGGCGTCGACCTTGCGGCCCAGCTGGAGCGTGGAGTAGGCGAGGTTGTAGAGGACCTCGTAGCCGGGGTCGTGCTTGCTGGCGGCGTCCTTGCTGTACGCGAGCGCAGCCTTCCAGTCCCTGCCCTGCATGGCGACGAGGGCGAGCCCGCCGAGGGGGCGCGGGTCGTGGGGGGAGAGCGCGCAGCCCTCCTCGAACGCGGCGCGGGCGGCGTCGAGATCGCCGGACTGCAAGGCGGCTCCTGCCTTGTCGAGGGCGGGGGCGGCGGTGGTGGGGTCCCAGCGGGGCGGGCCCGCCTCCTTGCTGACGTCGAGGCGCCCGACGACCTGCATGCGCGGCTTGTCCTTGGACATCGCTCCTCCTGCGGTGGGAGGGGAGTGTCGCAGGGTTTGGCGGAGCGTGCGCGGGGGGCGCGTGCCGCGGAGCAGGGCCGCTGCGGCAGCGCGGGCGGAGCGCTACGCGTCTCCGATGGAGGCCCAGGACGCGGCGAGCAGATCGCTGGCGCCGCTGACCTGGTCCCACTGGGACGCGCCGGCGACGACCCGGGGCTGGACGGTCTTTCCGTGGACCTCGAAGGGGGTGGCGCCGATGGCCTCGATGCAGCGGTCGGAGATCTGACGGAGCATCGGGGGCGGGCAGCCGCGCAGCAGGAGGCTGAAGATGTCCTCGCGGGTGCGGCCGACGGAGTCGTCGGCGCGCAGGACCTTCTCGAGGCGGCGGGCGACCTGCACGAGGAGCTCCTCGAGGCCGGCCTTGCCCAGCGTCCACTCGAGGCCTTCGAGGTCGACGAGGCGCACCGAGAGGACGGCGACGGCGCCGCGCTCGGGTCCGTCGCCCGGACGAGGCTCGCGGCCGCGCTCGAGGTCGGCGACGGCCTCCTCGGTGAGTGCCTGGAAGTACCGGTGGTTGTAGACGCCGGTGAGGGCGTCCATCCGCGCCATCGCCGGGTCGACCCCGGCGTTCATGCCGAGCAGCCAGCCGTCCCGCACCATGTCTTCGAGCAGTCGACCGAGCTCGGGCTCCGTCTCGGCACCGATGTGTCCTTCCGCCATCGCCTTCCGCCTCCCTGAGTCCCCGGGGCTCGGGTCCTCAGTCGTCGTATCGGATCGGGATCGGGGGACTTGAGGAGAAAATGTGCGGGGACGCTCGATTCGGCTCTGTATGCCGCGCCAGTCTCGCGTGCCCGGAATCGGGTTCCGGAAGGGCGAGCCCCCACGGCGCGACTGACCTAGGTTGAGGGCGAGGCTTCATCCTCGTTGGGGGTCCCCGCGCGTGCTCGTGTCCCGTTCCTTCCTCGTGCTCGTGGCAGTGGCCCTGCTGGCGGGCTGCCCCCCCGCACCGGACGACGACGACGTCGTGGTGATCGACGATGACGACGCGACGGGCGACGACGACGACGCGACAGGCGACGACGACGACGCGACAGGTGACGACGACGACGCGACGGGCGACGACGACGACGCGACGGGCGACGACGACGACGCGACAGGCGACGACGACGACGCGACAGGTGACGACGACGACGCCACGGGCGACGACGACGACGCCACGGGCGACGACGACGACGCCACGGGCGACGACGACGACGCAACCGCTGGGTGCACGTCGGTCGACTTCGACCTGGATGGCGCCTCGCTGTGCGGACCCGACGGCTTCCTCGGAAACGCCGACGACGACTGCGACGACCTGGACCCCACGGTCTTCCCGGGTGCCCCCGAGCTCTGCGACCAGGTGGACAACGACTGCGACGGCGTCGTCCCGACGGTCGAGACCCGGGACGCGGATGGGGACGGGGTCGTCCACTGCGACGACTGCGACGACGGCGAGGCGCTCACCTACCCCGGAGCCCCCGAGGTATGCGACGGACTCGACAACGACTGCGACGGCGTCGTCCCGACGGTCGAGACCCGGGATGCGGATGGGGACGGGGTCGTCCACTGCCTCGACTGCGACGACGGCGACGCACTCACCTACCCCGGCGCGGCCGAGGCATGCGACGGACTCGACAACGACTGCGATGGCGCGGTCCCCCTCGTCGAGACCAACGACCTCGACGCGGACACTGCCGTGGCCTGCCTCGACTGCGACGACGCAGACCCCAACGCCTTCCCCGGCGCCCCCGAGCTCTGCGACGGAGCCGACAACGACTGCGACGGCGTGACCCCGGTCCTCGAGACGCAGGACACAGACGGCGACGGCGCCCTCGCCTGCGACGACTGCGACGACAGCGACCCCGCCCGGTACCCCGGCGCCGTCGAGATCTGCGACCTGATCGACAACGACTGCGACGGCGTCCTGGGCGCCCTCGAGCGCACCGACTCCGACGGCGACGGGTCCATGGACTGCTTCGACTGCGACGACGTCGACCCCGCGACCTTCCCGGGCGCGGCCGAGGTCTGCGACGGCGCGGACAACGACTGCGACGGCGTCACCCCCGCGGACGAAGTGACGGACACCGACGGAGACAACTGGGTCGACTGCCTCGACTGCGACGAGGTCGACCCCGGCACCTACCCCGGCGCCCCCGAGTCCATGTGTGACACCTCGGACGTGAACTGCGACGGCGTCGTCCCGCCCGGCTGCGGCGACGACGACGACGCGACAGGCGACGACGACGACTCGGGCCCTGGCGACGACGACGACTCAGTCCCTGGCGACGACGACGACAGCGCTGTCGGCGACGACGACGACTCCTCCCCCGGTGACGACGATGACAGCGCAGTCGGCGACGACGACGACTCCTCCCCCGGCGATGACGACGACAGCGCAGTCGGCGACGACGACGACTCAGTCCCTGGCGATGACGACGACAGCGCAGTCGGCGACGACGACGACAGCGCAACCGGCGACGACGACGACAGCGCAACCGGCGACGACGACGACAGCGCAACCGGCGACGACGACGACTCCTCGTCCTCCTGCCCCGACGGCGACGGAGACGGCGTCAGCACCTGCGGCCCCGACACCATCCCCGGCACGGCCGACGACGACTGCGACGACGCCGATCCCACCACCTTCCCCGGCGCCCCTGAGCTCTGCGACGGCCTCGACAACGACTGCGACGGCGCCGTGCCCTTCAGCGAGACCTACGACGGCGACGAGGACGGAGCCGTCAACTGCCTCGACTGCGACGACCTCGACCCGACCCTGAACCCCCTGGCTCCCGAGGAGTGGTGCGACGGCCTCGACCACGACTGCGACGGTCTCCCCCACCCCGATTGGACCGTGGACGCGGACGGGGACGGGACGCCGGCCTGCGCGGACTGCGACGACAACGACCCCAACTCCGTCGTCGGCCCCATCGGCGGGAGCGCCACCGGCGTCGCCTGCGAGGCCCTCGACTGGGCCCTGAACCACTCCCTCGTCGACTCCTTCCTCGGGCTCCAGGAGTCCTGGGAGGACGAGATGCTGGCCTACGGAGACGGGCTCTGCCCCGCCTACAGCAACACGCTGGCGAGCTCGACGCTCACGCCCGGCCCCTGGAGCTGCACCGTCCATCAGTCTCCGTGGGACGTCACCGACCTCGACGAGACCTGGGCGACCGCGTGCACGACCGCGAGCCACACCCTCACCGGGGCCGCCTCGCGCGCTCAGTACTACAACTCCTGCGGCCTGGGCGACTACCAGTTCTTCGACACCCAGCAGTTCACCGCGTTCGACGCCGCCACGACCACCCCCGGAGGCCCGAGCCTCTCCCTCGACGCCACCCTTGACCGCTTCGACCAGATTCAGAACATCACGTCCATCGGCCTCGACTACAGCCTCGCCGTCCTCGGCACCTTCGAGCACGAGGGCCTGCAGCAGGCGACGGAGCTGGACGCCGGCTACCCAGCCGGACTGACGGACGCAGACCTGTGGGTCACGAAGAGCTTCGATGACTGGACGGCCGTGCCCTGGCACGCCATCAGCTACAGCACGACGACCGCCTCGGTCGCTCACGCCGCCACCACCCCCTGGGTGTCCTCGGGCACCCTGAGCCTCTCGTTCAACCCCCCGGACGCCTTGGGCCCCCCGCCCGGGTGCACGGCGGAGCCCGCGGGGACCTTGACGGTCGACGTGCTCGCCGCCCCGGGCGGCCCCATCCAGACGAGCGTCGCCATTGAGTTCGACCCCACCGTCGTCTGCGACGGGTGCGGAGAGGTCACTCAGGACGGAGCCGTCGTCGGGTACGCCTGCTCGGACATGTGGGGTTCCGGGCTCGTGCAGACCGAGACCCCGACGGCCTGCTCGGACGACGACGGAGACGGCGTCACGACCTGCGGACCCAACGGGTTCCTGTTCGACGCCGACGACGACTGCAACGACTTCGACTCCGCCATCTTCCCCGGCGCCATCGAGCCATCCTGTGGCGGCCCGGACCTGGACTGCGACGGCGTGGCGCCCGCTCCTTGCGGTGACGACGACGACAGCGCGGGCGACGACGACGACTCGGCGGTCGGCGACGACGACGACTCCACCCCCGCCTGCCTGGACGGCGACGGCGACGGCGTCACCACCTGCGGTCCCGACGGCATCCCCGGCACGGCGGACGACGACTGCGACGACTCCGATCCCTTCACTCTCCCCGGTGCCTTGGAGCTCTGCGACGGGCTCGACAACGACTGCGACGGCGTCGTGCCCGCGGACGAGACCACCGACAACGACGGCGACAGCTGGCCCCAGTGTGGTGACTGCGACGACACCGACGCCACCACCTACCCCACCGCCCCGGAGATCTGCGACGGCGTGGGCAACACCTGCCAGGGCCCGCCGGCCCCAGACGAGGTGGACAACGACGGCGACTCGTTCCTCGAGTGCGAGGAATGCGACGACACCGACTCCGGCGTCTTCCCCGGCGCCACCGAGCCCTCCTGCGGCGGCCCCGACCTGGACTGCGACGGCATCGCGCCCCCTCCGTGCGGCGGGGACGACGACGACAGCGCCGGCGACGACGACGACAGCACCGGCGGTGGGTTCGCCCCCGACGTCCTCGCGTTGCTCGGCTGGGCCGAGGAGATGGTCCCCGCGCTCCAGACCGAGGACCTCTTCGTCTTCCTCGACGACAGCTTCGACGCCGCCTCCGGCGTTGCCTGCCCCGCAGTCAGCGGTCCCACCTCGGTGGCTCAGCCCGTCTGGCTCGACTGGTGGCAGTACCAGCCCACCGCCGGCGGCTGCTTCAGCGCTGGCGGTCCCTGGTTCGGGGCCGACCTGACCAGCGGCGCCGGCGGCTGCACCGCATCCAGCGGAGCCACCTGGGCCGGCTCCCTCGCCGAAGGAGACGCCGACACCCCGTGCTGGGGGACCCAGCCCCCCCAGGGTCTCGGCATCGAGCACCTCGTGAACCGGGGGCCGTTCACCCAGGGCCTCACCACGTGGAACGAGTGGCTCGAGGGCAGCGCGCTCTCGGTCGACACCGTCCCGGGCCAGACCTCTGGCGCCGCGGGGCTGTCCCTCGACGGGCCCGTCTGGTTCTCGCCCCGAGGCTGGTACGACCACCGCCAGTTCTGCTCGATCCGCGTCTGGTCCTACGAGATCGAGACCGGCGCCGACGCGTCGATCGAGCTCGTCCCGGTCGCCGCCGACGCCCCCGCCGTGCTCGGGGACGGCACCACGGTCCTGGACTTCGCGTTCACCCTCCAGAACGCGGAGGACACGATCCTCGCGGGCGGTACCGAGTGCTTCTCCCAGTACACATCGGCCCTGGAGGGCACGGTCTCCTGGCACTCCACCACCGCGCCCCAGACCCTCGTCGCGGACCTCGACTGGCTCTGGTCCCCCGGAGGGCCCACGATGAGCGGGCCGGTGGGGCCGCGCGGCTGCGACATCGAGCCGGAGGGGGGCACCATCACGCTCACGACCCAGCCCTCACCAGGCGCTCCAGCGTCCCTGACCGTCGACGTGACCTTCGACGGCGCCACGGCCTGCGACGGCTGCGCCGCAGTGGACGTGGACGGCTCCTTCGCCGGCACCTGGTGCCCCGCGACCGGGTTCGCGGCGCCGCTGGTGGAGGAGAACGACGTCGGGCTCTGAGGCTCCCCGGGTCGGGCCTACCCGACCCCTTCCAGCACCCCCCACAGCGCCTTCAACTCCTCGACTCTGCGCACCTCCACCCGCGGCAGGGCCCCCATGCCGCGCCGCACACTCAGGCCCGCGTCGGCTGCCATCCCGGCGATGGCCTCCTCGACCCACACATCCAGCGACGCACACCCCAGCGCCAGCGCGCCCACCACGCCATCGAGCGTCAGCGCCGCCGCCAGCGAGTCCTCGTCGTCGGGGATGTCCGTGAGGACGACCGAGGCCGCGCCCCCCTCCCGCTCCCAGCGGACTCGCGTCTCCAACACCGGGACATCGACGCGGGGGCCCCGCCAGGCGCCGTAGCAAAAGGGCGGGTCCAGCAGGCGGACGGGCGAGCGCACCGGGCGGCGTCCCAACTCCCGGGCAACCGAGACGAGGTGGGCCCCCTCCGTCACCGGGCTCCCTCAATCGGCCGCCCGCGCTGGCTCCTCACCGGATCCCGAGGACCGACTCGTCGAACGCGCTCCCCCAGACCCAGGCGTACTCCAGCTCCGGCGTGTCGGGGCAGATGATCTCGTCGAACACCTGCCCTCCGAGGTGCATGAAGGCCGCCCACTGCGTCCTCATCGTGTCGCCGGACCCGAGCCACACCTCGTCGCTCGTGCCGTCCCCGTACTGCGAGAAGAAGAACAGCGGCAGACCGCGGACGACCCCGCACTCCACCTCCTGCGGGTCGTCGCAGGCCTCCGTCCGCGGCTGGACCCACACGTCGAAGGCCTCGCTCAGCTCCTCATTGGGGACCGCCATGTTCGCCATCACGAGCCGCACCGGGATCGGCTCCCACAGCTCGACGCCGAGGACCGCGTCCTGGTTCCAGGGGGTGTTGCCCGGCGTCTGCCAGTACACCCGGCCTGGGCCCGGAAGGAAGCCGTCGACCTCCTCCAGGAAGGAGCTGTTGAACTCGACCACCTGACCCACCGCGTCGATGACCGTGACCAGCCCTGGCTGGATGTCGACGTCGCCGTCGAACCATGTCCCCTCGACGCTCGGCCCCACCGACGACCACAGCTCCATGAAGCCCGCCGAGCGGGAGCAGTTGAAGCCGATGTCGTCGTCGTCCGGGAAGCTGTCGTCGTCGTCCGGGAAGCTGTCGTCGTCGTCCGGGAAGCTGTCGTCGTCGTTCGCCGTCGCGTCGTCGTCGTTCGCCGTCGCGTCGTCGTCGTCCGGCCCCCCGTCGTTGCGGAGCGTGGGCGCGCACCCCGCGACGGCGACGCTGAGCACGGCAATGAAGAGACGCATCCACACGTAGCCATGATGCCAGCCCGTCGATGGGACCGACGAGCCGGTATCCTCACCCACCGGAGGGATCTCCTTGAGCTCTCGAACGCGAGCCCCGATGAGCAGCGCCGTTGGCGTGCCCGACCCCGACGACGTGATCCGCGTCCTCGACGACCTGATCCTCGACGCCGTCCAGGCCCGCGCCTCCGACGTGCACATCGAGCCCAAAGAGGACCGCCTCCGCATCCGCTACCGCATCGACGGGGTCATGGCCGAGCAGCCGTCCATGCGCGCGAAGCTCGCCCTGCCGCTCATCTCGCGGATCAAGGTCCTCGCCAAGATGGACATCGCCGAGCGCCGCCAGCCCCAGGACGGCACCTTCAAGGTCAAGCTCGGCCGCCTCGGCGGCGTCTCCCTCCGTGCCTCCACCTTCCCCTGCTTCGAGGGGGAGAAGATGGTGATGCGGCTCCTGCGGGCGGGCGACATCCTGCCGCTCGACCGCCTCGGCATGAGCACCGGTCAGCAGGTCCAGCTCCGCTCCCTCGTGAACCGCACCGGCGGTCTCCTCCTCGTGACCGGCCCCACCGGCTCGGGCAAGACGTCGTCGCTCTACGCCGCCCTGACCGAGCTCGACACGCATCGCCTCAACATCGTCACCCTCGAAGATCCGATGGAGGTCCAGCTCCCGGACATCACGCAGGGGCAGGTGAACCGGCGCGCGGGCTTCACCTTCAGCTCCGGCCTCCGCGCCATCCTCCGCCAGGACCCCGACGTCATCCTCGTGGGCGAGATGCGCGACCCGGAGACGGCCGCCATCGCCGTGCAGGCCAGCCTCACCGGCCACCTCGTGCTCAGCACGATGCACACGAACTCCGCGATCGAGACGATCACCCGCCTCATCGACATCGGCCTCGAGCCCTACATCGTGGCGAACGCGATGATCGGCGTGCTCTCCCAGCGGCTTGTCCGCTGCGTCTGCCCCCACTGCGCCGACGAGTACACGCTGGGGCGGGACGTGACCGAAGAGGTGGGCTTCTTCATCCCGCCGGAGTCGCGCTTCCTCCGCGCCGTCGGCTGCGACCGGTGCCTTCAGACGGGCTTCCGCGGGCGGACGGGCATCTTCGAGATCGTGGAGATGGGCGACCGCCTGCGGACGATGGTCAAGCAGAAGGCGGAGACCCACGAGATCAAGGCGCACCTGCGTGAGCGGGGCATCCCCACGCTGCGGCGCGTCGGGTTCCAGGCCGCCCTTCAGGGCAAGACGACGGCCGCGGAGGTCCTCCGCGTCACGTGAGCGCGACGGCGGGGGTCAGTCGTCCTTCGGCGCCGCGTCCTTGTCGAGCGTCTCCTTGCCGAGCTCGTCGTACACGGTGTCCCCGTAGCCGCGCAGGTGCGCGTCCGACTCGACGGCGCGGAACAGCTCGGCGTTGTCCGGATCTTCCCAGTCACGGGAGGTGGACAGCCGGTCGGGGACGGGGACGTGGGGGCGCCTCTTCGTCCAGGCCACGGCCAGCACGACCGCCAGCAGGACCAGGACGGCACCGGTCCGCTTCGACATCGACCTACTCGGGCACCATCCGGTAGAGGTTGCCGTTCGAGTAGCCAGCGGTCAGGAGCTCGCCCTGCGCGTCCTCGCCGAAGGTCGCGATGAGGATGCCGACGGTGCTCTCCCAGACGTCGCCCACGTTGCCGTCCGCGGTGACGGACCAGAGCGGGCTGTTCGGGGCGTAGGCGAAGTCGGAGAAGAAGTACTGGCCTTGCAGGTCCTCGAAGACGCAGCCGCGGTACACGTACCCGCCGGTGATGCTGATGCCGTCGGCGTGGCTGTAGGTGAACAGCGGCTCCGCGAACTCGCCCGAGCAGCCGTCGTAGGCGGCGTCGCCCTCGCGGCACGGCCAGCCGCCGTTGTCTCCGGCCTCGAGGATGCCGATCTCCTCGATGGCGTTCTGACCCACGTCCGCGACCCACATGTCCCCGGTCTCCCGGTCGAAGCTCCACTTCCAGGGGTTGCGGATGCCCCAGGCGAAGGCCTCGTCGACGACGCTGTCGCCGATGAAGGGGTTGTCGTCGGGGATGCCGTACTCGTTGCCGCCCGACGGGTTGTCCACGTCGATGCGCAGCATCTTGGCGAGGAGCGTGTTCGGGTTCTGGCCGTTGTCGTAGGTGTCCCCAGCGCCGCCGCCATCGCCGAGGCCGATGTACAGGTAGCCGTCGGGGCCGAAGTGGATCGAGCCGCCGTTGTGGTTCCCGGCCGGCTGCTCGACCGTGATGATGACGCGCTCGCTGTCCACGCTCGGCTCGCCGTCGGCGGGGTCGTCGACGGTGAACTCGGAGATCGTGGTGTCCCCGGCGTTGTCGTCGTAGTGGACGTAGAACTGGCCGTTGCTGGCGAAGTTCGGGTGGAAGGCCATCGCCAGGAGGCCGCGCTCGTCCCCGAGGCCACCCACGTTCACCACGAGCTGGCCCATGTCGAACCAGGTGTTCGCGCTCTCGTCCCCCGGGCGGAAGACCCGGATGCGGCCGTTCTGCTCCACCACGAAGATCCGGCCGTCCGGGAGGGACTGGATGTCCACCGGGCGATCGAGGCCGCTGCCGATCTGCTCCAGGGCCACGTCCGTGCCGGAGACGGCGGTCACCCCGTCGCACACCCCGGCGGCGTCGTCGTCGTCACCGGTGGCGTCGTCGTCGTCACCGGTGGGGCAGCCGAGCGGCAGCGCGAGGAGGGACAGGAGGAGGGCGAAGCGGAGCGTGGTGTTCATGGCCCGGATTTCTAGCACGCGGGCGCGTGACAGGAGCGGGCATCCGGGGAGCGGCGCGGTCTCCTCGCGGGCTACTTGGCGCCCTTCGCCTGACTCGCCTCGCGACGGCGGCGCGCCTCGGCAGCGGACATCGCCGGACGCTTCGGCCCCCGCACCGGCTGGCCATCGGGCGTCTGCGCCGACACGCCCGTAAGCATCGAGGGCCGCAGCGCGGAGACCTCCCGGCCGAGCTTCTGGTACTCGCGGAGGACGGCGTGGGCGAGCATGCCCTTCGTGATCTTGCGGTCGTCGGAGGCGGCGGCATCACACGCGGCGGCCACGGCCACGGACCAGATGTTCGCGCCGGCGAGCTTGAAGTCGACGGCGACGGCGCGCAGGTCCACGTCGTCGGCGAGGGGGAAGGCCGCAGGCAGCACACGCTCCCAGATCCGCAGCCGCTGCTCGGCCTCGGGGAACGGGAAGTCGACGACGAAGGTGAAGCGGCGCAGGAACGCCTCGTCGATGTTGCGCTTGAGGTTCGTGGTCAGCACCGCGATGCCGTCGAAGGCCTCCAGCCGCTGGAGCAGGTAGCTGACCTCGAGGTTCGCGAAGCGGTCCTGGGCGCCCTTCACGTCCGCGCGCTTGCCGAACAGGGCGTCCGCCTCGTCGAAGAGCAAGACGCAGGGCGCCTCCTCCACGGCGTCGAACAGCCGGTTGAGGTGCTTCTCCGTCTCCCCGACCCACTTGCTCACCACCGACGCGAGGTCGACCCGGAACAGCGGATAGCCCAGCGTGTGGGCGATCACCTCGGCGGACAGGGACTTGCCGGTGCCCGGCGGCCCCGAGAACAAGGCCTTCACCCCCCGCTCTCCGTCCCGGACGTTGGAGCGACCGAGCGCCTCGAGGACCTCCTCACGCCGGTCCACCTGGGCGATGAGCTCCTGGAGCAGGGTGCTCGCCTCCATGGGGACGACGAGGTCATCCCACGCCCGACGGACGGGGACGCGCTGGGCGAGGGGCCCCATGTCGGGGAGGAACGCGTCCGCGGCGGTGGCGATGAGGTCGGCGCCCGTGATCTCCGCCTGCCCCTGGGCGGCGGCGTGGTTGCGCGCGAGCTCCATCACCTGGGCGATCTGGCCGCGCGAGTAGCGGTACCGCCGGGCGAGGTCGCGGGGCTTCAGGGTCAGGTCCGACAGCGCCTTCTTCGCCGCCTTCGTGGACCGCAGCTCCTTCAGCGCGTCCGCCCACGCCGACTCGCGCTCGGACAGGGTCATGCCCGGCAGCGGGAGGGTGAGGAACCGCCGGTCGACCCCGATGGGCTCGGCCACTCCCGGGGGCGCGTTGTGGAGCAGGAGCGGCTGCGGCGCCCCCATCGTCTGGAGCAGGAGCGGCGCCAGGGGGTCGATGCCCTCCTCGGCCGGCGGCGGATCGACGACGAGGAGGACCGCACCCTGCAATCGGGCCTCGCGGGCGAGGCGGCTGGCCTGGAGGATCGTGCGGATCCCGAAGCGCTCGGCGGCGGCGAAGTCCGCGACGAGGAGAGGAGCCTTGCGGGTCCGGGCAAGGTGGCGCGCGGCGACCAACGCGTCTCGGCGGGAGCGGGCGTCCAGGCGCAAGACCGGCGAGCGGGCCGACTCGGGCAGCGCGCTCATCACGCCTTCGACCGCCGCGGCGACGGTCTTGCGGGCCTTGAGCGCGTCCGGGTCGTAGGGCTCTAGGGTGGTCCAGGCCTGCAGATCCGGGTCCTGGGGCTCGCCCTGGAGCAGCCAGCGGGCGACGCGTGGCGCCACGGCGAGCGGCCGCGCGGGCAGGGCGCCCCGCACCTCGTGGGCGTCGCGGAAGACGACCAGCTCGTGGCGGACGAGGCTCGCCTCCGGCGCGAAGCGGCCTCCGAGGGCGAGCCGCTGGGCCCGGTCGTCGGACAGCAGGCGCGCGGCGAGGGCCGGGGTGAGCTGCTGGGCGGAGAAGTCGTCCTGGAGGTAGGCGAACAGGCGCAAGTAGCGGGCGTTCACCTCCGGGGCGAGGCAGAGCAGGAGCAGATCGAGGTCGAGGTCGTCGAGATCGAAGGCGGCCGCGAGGCGGGCGAGGCGGCTGTCGTCCGGCGACTCGGCCTCCCGCTTCTCCAACACCTCGGCCCGTCGGGCAGCCAGGACGTTGCGCAGCCCGCCCGCGATGTCCTCGTCGACGCGGAAGGGCCCGATGTCCAGGAGGTCCCCGAGGATCTCGTCGACCTCGGCCTCGCCGATGTATGCGCCCCAGGGGGCGTCCTTGCCGAGCGCCCGTCCGCGGGCCCGGACCCGCTGGACCTCCGCGAAGATCACGAGATCGACCCAGGACAGCGCAGCGAGGAGGGCGTCGGACGACATCCGGGGGAGCATACCGGGGCTGCGTGCGGGGATCGCGGCGCCGCTCCCGCCACCCCTGGATCCGAGGCACTCCCAGGCCCGGTTCAGGCGCCGGCGACCTCTGCGATCGCGTCCGCGACCTCGCTCGCCGCCAGGATCGGAACCCAGTGGCCGACGCCGTCGAGGAGGGTCACCGGTGCCGAGCCGAAGCACGACGCGAACTTGTCGGGGATGAACACGTCGCCGGTCCCCCAGACGACGCGGACCGGCCGCGCCTCGGTCAGCTCCCGGTTCAGGGCATCGAACCCCGCGAAGTAGTCGTCGCGCACCGCGTGGCGGAACTGACGCAGGGTCGCGTCCTTCGCCACTGGGTTCGCCCCGAACTGGCGGGTCATCCGCCCCAGCACCTCCGGCGACAGCTCGGGCGACTGGGCCCCGAACGCACGCCGGAACAGCGCGCCACCGAACAGCCCCAGCAGCGCCATCATCAGCCGCGCGCGCTGGCGGCCCAGCGGGGAGTCCGCCCCCCAGCGCTGTGCGACGTAGAACCACCGGAAGCCCTCGAAGGCGACGGTGTTGGTGAACACGACTCCGCGGACACGGGGCAGGTTGGCCGCCGCCCAGGGCGTGCCGACGAAGCCCCCCACGTCGTGGACCACGAGGATGACGGGCTCGCTCACTCCGTGGGCGTTCAGCACCGCGTCTACGAAGGCCATCAGCGCCGCCCGGTCGTAGGCGAAGGAGGCGGGTGGGCGCGGCGACCGGCCGTACCCCGGAAAGTCGGGCGCGATGCAGCGGAAGCGGCCCTGAAGCCGCGCTATCACCTCGCGCCACTCATCCGCGCTGTCCGGGTTGCCGTGGAGGAGCAGGACGGGAGGGCCCTCTCCCGCGGTCAAGGTGCGGACTGCGAATCCGAGCGGGTCGAGGTGCGTGGTGGACTCGAGCACCTGCTGATCGGTCATGGGACCTCCGGAGGAGCCAGAGCCTACGCCCCCCTGACAGACCCTGTCAGCAGCCCCGCCTCCTGACAGGGCTCCTGACACAAGGCTGTCAGTACCGGCCCTCTAGTGTCTTCCTCGTCGAGCGGCACTTCCGCCGCAAGGACAGAGTTAAAACAAGTACTTCAGGGAGAGAGAAAGATGGCTCACAACATTGTCTGGTTCGAGGTCATGGGTCAGGATGGTGACAAGATGCGCAGCTTCTACGGGGGGCTGTTCGGCTGGAGCTTCGACGTCCTGCCGGAGATGGACTATGGCCTCACCAAGTGTGACGAGACCGGGGTGCCCGGCGGGATCGGTTCCCTCCCTTCGGGGAAGGGCTGGAACACCTTCTACGTCTCCGTCGACAACCTCGAGGAGAAGATCGCGGCGGCGACGAGCGGCGGCGGCGACGTGCTCCTCCCGGCGACGGAGCTGTCTGACGGCGGACGAGTCGCGGTCGTCTCGGACCCGGAGGGCCGGCCCCTCGGCCTGTTCGAGCAGGCGCCGTCGGCCTGACCCGATCGTGTCGCTGAGGATCGCGCCGTCGGACGGCGGCGCGGTCCTCGCCGGCCGGGAGGTGCGCTGATGCGGCGCGCAGACCGGCTGTTTCAGCTCGTCCAGCTCCTCCGGGCCCGCCGCATGACGACGGCGGATGCCCTCGCCGAGGAGCTGCGGGTCAGCACGCGGACGATCTACCGAGACATCGCGGACCTGCAGCGCAGCGGCGTGCCGGTCCGCGGGGAAGCGGGGGTCGGATACCGCCTGGAGCGAGGCTTCGAGTTGCCACCCCTGACCTTCACCAGCGAGGAGCTCGAGGCGCTCGTCATCGGCGCGCGGATGGTCGAGGCGTTCGGGGACGAGGAGCTCGCGAGCGCCGCGCGGCAGGCCATGACGAAGGTGGAGGGGGTGCTGCCCGATCCCCTGCGACGCGTGATGCGCGACACGGCGATGTTCGCGCCGACGATGCCCTGGTACGCGCCACGCGCCGAGGGGCTGACACGGCTGCGGCAGGCGCTGGGAGCGGGGCGCAAGGTGCGCTTCGACTACGCGCGGGCGGACGGCGAGGCGTCGAGCCGGTCCGTCTCTCCGCTCGGGCTCTACTTCTGGGGGAGGTCGTGGTCGATGGCCGCCTGGTGCGACCTGCGGACCGACTACCGGAACTTCCGCCCCGACCGGATGCGCAACATCGAGGTGCTCGCCGAGCCGGTGGACGCGGACCACGATCTCGACGGCTTCATCGCGTCCATGAAGGAGCGACGCGACGCCGAGGACCACCCTGCGATCGTGTCGGGGCGGACGACGAAGGGGTAGAGGAGTCCGGGCAGGGCCGGGGACTCCGGCCGGCGCGGAACCGGCGCGCGCCTCAGGGCCCGTCGGCGCCGTACCTCACGTCCAGGATCTCGTACTCGGTGGGCCCGGAGGGGGTCTTCACCTCGACGACGTCCCCCGCTTCCTTCTTGACCAGCGCGCGCCCCACGGGGCTCTGGATGGAGATGCGCCCGCGCTTCGGGTCGGACTCCTCCTTGTCCACGAGGCGCCAGGTGAATTCCTCGCCGTCCTCGCGCTCCACGTCGACGATGGCGCCGAAGCGGATGTGGGGCGTCGGGGGCTGGGCCGCCAGGTCGACGGGCGTGACGCTGTCGACCTTGCGGCGCAGGTAGCGCAGGCGGCTGTCGATCTTGCGCAGCCGCTTCTTCCCGTAGATGTAGGCCGCGTTCTCCGACCGGTCGCCGAGGTCGGCGGCGTTGCTCACCTCGCGCACCACCTCGGGGCGCTCCTCGTGCCAGAGGCGATCGATCTCGGCCACGAGCGCCTCGTAGCCCTCCTTGGTCATGGGACGGGACATCGGGCGAGTGTAGGGCGGCTGCCTCCCGGGCGTCCCCCCAGCCCCCTCGACGCGTTCAGGCCCTCCGCCCCCACCCCACGAACGCCGCCACCCCCACCAGCGCGCCGCCGAGGTGCGCGAGGAACGCCACGCCGCCGCCGTGGGAGGCGAGGCTCGCGAAGCTCCCGATGAGCTGAAGGCCCACCCAGAAGGCCATGTACAGCCACGCCGGCAGCTCGAGCCAGTGGAAGCGGAACCAGAAGAACAGGTACTGACCGAGGCGCGCGCGCGGGAAGCGCAGGGCGTAGAAGAGCATCACGCCGGAGATGCCGCCGCTCGCGCCCACCAGGGGGATCGACGAGCTCGGGTCAGCCAGCGTGTGCAGGGCGATCCCCGCCAGCGTCGCCCCCGCCAGGACGAGGGTGTACTTCAGGGTGCCGAGCAGGTCCTCCACGTTGTCGCCGAACATGAGGAGGAACCAGAGGTTGCCGAGGAGGTGGATCGGGCCCGCGTGCACGAAGAACGACGTCAGCAGCGTGAGGCCGCCGAGGCGCCACGGATCCGACGGGATGAACCCCCAGTCCATGATCGAGAGGCGCAGGTCCCCGAAGGTCATCACCGCCGCGAGCACCATCAGCGCGCCGAGGACCCACGTGACCAGGGGCACCCGCGAGAGCGGCGGGTTCTCAACCTCCACCGGCGCGAAGATCGCCACGAGCTTCTTCCAGCCGGCGGGCGCGGACGGCAGGTCCGTCTCCCGCTTGATGCGGTCGAGCTTCGCCATGAGGAGCGGGTCCACGTCCGGCAGCTCGGGCGGCGCGGGACCCCGACTGGGGGGCGGCGGCGCCGGACCGCGAGGCTTCAGGCCCACCGGACGGAGCGGCATCTGCTCCTGCTCCTTCGCGTCGAAGAACACGAGGTGGCACGCGGTGCACACGTCGAGGTCGACGAGCGCGGACTGGTCTCCGAAGGTCGGGTCCGGCTCGACGAGGAGCGGCACCTCGCGCATCGCCTTGCGGCAGGCCGGGCACGGGCGCCCGGTGCGTCCGCGCCCCGCCCGCGCCTCCTGCCACAGCGTCTGGAGCGGACCCGGCTCGAGCGACTTCGAGAGGAACGCGATCGTCCCGAGGCGCGCGTCGCAGCGGCCGCACATCCAGAAGGACCCCATCGGGCCCTTCTTGCGGGCCATCGCGTCCGCGCACGCCGCGCACTGCATTCCTCACCTCCCTCGCCGTCTCCACCGACGGCTCTCCAGGGGGACCCTACGACGCCGCGCCCGCGCTCTTGCAAGAGTGGGTTACGAAACGGTTACTTGAAAGCACATCCACCCCTGACCACCCTGGAACCATGGACGGGAAGACCTCGATCCTCGTCGTCGAAGACGAGACTGCAATCCGCGTCGGCCTCTGCGACGTGCTCGCCTACCACGGGTTCGCGCCCACCGGCGTCGACAACGGCGACGACGGCCTCGCCGAAGCGCTGACCGGCCAGTACGGGCTGCTCCTGCTGGACGTGATGCTGCCCGGCGTCGACGGCTTCACCATCGCGCGGACCGTGCGGGAGAAGCTGCCGAAGCAGGCGATCCTCATGCTCACCGCGAAGGGCGCCGAGTCCGACGTCCTCGAAGGCTTCCGCTCCGGCGCCGACGACTACGTCTCGAAGCCATTCTCCGTGCCGCAGCTCGTGGCGCGGGTGCAGGCTCTGGCCCGCCGCGCCGCGCCCGACGCGCGCCGGCACTTCACCCTGGGCGACCTCGAGGTGGACGCAGACTCCCTGACCGTCACGGCCGATGGCACCGAGCGCGAGCTGTCCCCGCGGGACGTCGAAGTGCTCGCCTACTTCAGCGCGGCGCCGGGGAAGGTCATCTCCCGCGAGGACCTGCTGCGGGACGTCTGGGGATACGCCCGGGCCGAGGCGCTGGAGACGCGCTGCGTCGACATGCACATCGCCAAGCTCCGCAAGAAGCTGGTGCCCCTGGGCGCCGGCGGCGACCACCTCATCGAGACCGTCCGGGGAGCGGGCTACCGCGTCCGCAGTTAGGACGCGCCCTTCGTCATGCGCCGCATCGGCCTCCTCGTCGCGCTGCTCTCGGTCCTGCTCCTGGTGGGCCTCGGCCTGCTGGTGGCGCGGGCGCTGGAGAGCGTCGAGAACGAGCGGGCGATGCGCCACGAGGTCCTCGCCGAGCGCGTCTTCGACGAGATGGAGGAGGCGCTCACGGAGATCACCGAGCGCGAAGAAGCCCGGCCCTTCCTTCAGTACCGCTTCTTCTTCGTCCCCGAGGACCAGGTGGGCGCGAACCCGGCCCTGTCGCGGTCGCCCTTGTCCCACGTGCCCGAGGACGACTGGCTGCTCGGGTGGTTCCAGCTCGATCCGGGCGGCGGGATCACGACCCCCTTCGTCCCCGAGGACGGCGAGCTGGGCAGCTCCATCGGCTGGTCGAAGGACAGCGACCTGGAGGCCCGGGTCGCGCGCCTGAAGGCCATCGCGGCGAAGGTGCCCGTCAAGCCGGTCGACCGTCGGCCCGTCGCCGAGGCCCCGGCCAAGCCCGCCGAGGAGACGAAGCAGGTGCCCACCTCGACGGGGCGCGCCTCGTCGATCACCACCGCCCCGGCACGCACGAAGGCGCCGAAGAAGCCCACACCTACGCCGAAGAAGGACGACGAGCTCGTCGACGAGCTGGCGGACGCGGGGAGCTACGGCCAGGACCGAGCGGTCGGCGGGAAGATGGCGAAGTCGTCCGGGTCCAAGTCGTCCACCTCGACGCGCGACCCCTACGGGATCGGCTCTCTGAACAAGGGGGCCACGAAGCGGGCGGACCGGCAGCAGCGGGTCACGAAGAGCAACGCGGACAACCTGCGCAGCTACCAGTTCCCCGAGGAGAACCAGGCGCTGCTCGCGAACGAGTCGGACCTGCCCCAGGTGGGGTTCGAAGGCGAGACCGGCGAGGTGGTGGCCCAGGTGGCCGCGAACCGGGACCAGTGGGACGCGAACGCGGGGGGCGCGGGCGGGGAGCTCATGGCGTCCTTGGATGCCGCGGGCGCCGAGGCGGGGGTCGACGCGAGGGACAAGAACGAGGAGCTCGATGTCCTCGCCGAGGAGCTGGGGGGGGATGGAGACGCGGTGGCCTCGGGGGAGTTCGCCGATCTCGACGTGGAGGACCTCGCCGAGGAGGAGGACGAGCGCCAGGCGGAGGTCAGCGTGGCGGCGAGTCGCCCGGCCCCCGACTACGCGCCGGCACAGCGCAAGCGGAGGCGAGTGGCGGCGAAGGAGAAGGCGGTCCCCCCGGTGTTCGGTCGTGGACCGCAGAAGGCGAAGAGCCAGGCGTCGGCTCCGGCAGCGGAGCCCGTGCCCGCCGAGGCGGTGGCCGCGGAGCCGGTGGGGTTCGACGCGGAGCGCGCGGCGTCGACGGATGAGCCGGCGGACGACGTCGCGGGGGCGGACGCTCCCGTGGAGCCGGCGACGGGTGGTCTGCTCGGGGGGACGGCCACCCTCTCGGACGGCAAGCAGGAGAGCGCGGAGGCAGGCCTCGGCCAGCGCGCGGAGCCGGTGCAAGAGAAGGCAGCGGAGCTGGCGCGGGAGGAGCTCGGGGCGGTGACGGAGCAGCCGACGGCGGTCATGGACGACGACGGCGACCCGGAGCCCGAGCCGGCGCCCGAGCCGGAGCCGGAGGTGCTGGATGAGCGGCGTGTCGTCGAGCGGGTCGCCCCCCCGCCGCCTCCGGAGCCGCAGCGTTCCGCGGTGACGGCCGTCCCCCAGGACAGGGATCGCGGGAACGCCCAGGGCGTCGACGCGACGGTCGACGCGGACGAGGAGGTCGACGTCGAGATCTCCCCCTTCCGCGGGCAGCGGGTGGACGCGCAGACGCTGGTGCTCTTCCGCACGGTGCGGATCGGGGACATCGAGTACGTCCAGGGGCTGGCCCTGCTCCTCCCCCAGCTGGCCGACTGGCTCGAGGACGCCGTCCTCGACGGATCCGACGTCCAGGACTTCCTCGAGTTGGCGTGGAACGGCGGGCTGGCGAGCCGCAGGGGACCGGCGCCCGACTTCTCCTTCGCCCACACCTTCGCCGAGCCGTTCACGGACCTGGCGGTGACCTCGTACCTGCGGGCTCTCCCCGAGGCCCGCGGATCGGGGCGCGCGTGGATCCTCCAGCTCACGGCGGCCCTCGTGATTGTCGGGCTGCTGGGCCTGGCGGCCCTGTGGCGGATGATCTCGGTGGTGGTGCACTTCGCCGAGCGCCGGAACAACTTCGTGGCCGCGGTCTCCCACGAGCTGAAGACGCCGCTCACCGCCATCCGCATGTACGCGGAGATGCTGCGGGACGGATACGTGCTCAGCGAGGACAAGCGCGGCGAGTACTACGAGACGATGGCGGCGGAGTCGGAGCGCCTGTCACGGCTGATCCAGAACGTCCTCGAGCTGTCGCGGCTCGAGAAGGGCAGCAGCGCGGGGGGCGATCTGGTCACCGGCGACGTGCGCCCCGTGCTCGAGGAGGCGGTGCGGGTGCTGGAGCGGCACGCGAAGGACCGGGGCTTCCGCATCGCGCTCGACGTGCCGGACGACCTGCCGGCGGTGCGCTACGAGCGCGACGGGCTCCTCCAGGTGCTGATCAACCTCGTGGACAACGGCATCAAGTTCAGCAAGGCGTCGGACGAGAAGGTGGTGGTCGTGGAGGCGATCCCGCGGGGGGGTGGCGTCGTGCTCCAGATCCGCGACCACGGGCCCGGGGTGCCCAGCAAGCAGCTCGGGAACATCTTCCAGCCGTTCTACCGCGGTGAGCGGGAGCTGACCCGGCGAACGAAGGGGACGGGGATCGGGCTGGCGCTCGTGAAGGGGATCGTCGAGCGGATGGGGGGCAACGTGTCCGCGCGGAACCACCCGGACGGCGGGTTCGAGGTGCGGGTGGCGCTGGCGGCGGCCTAGTCGCGCGGGGTGGGGCGGCGGGTAGCAGCGGCGCGGCGTGTAGCAGCGACGCGGACCACCGACGGCGTCAGTAGACCTTCGGCTCCCACTTCTTCGGGTACTTCGCGCTGCCGACCTGCTTGATGCGGAAGGCGCGCGGACCGCGGCGGGGCACCTCGGTGGTGTAGCCGTTGATCGTGCGCTCGCGGTCGTCGAACTCGATGAAGAGGTAGTTGTCCTGCGGGAGGTGCCCCTCGTAGTCGAGGAGGATCTGCCGGAAGCCCTGGAGGAACAGGCCGTCGGGGCCGCCCTGCTTCTGGAAGAGCCAGGTCGTGTAGACCATGACCTTGCTCTGGGACCGGGCGTCCATGAGCTTGTAGAAGTCCCGGAAGACCTCTTCGAGGTTCTGGCGGAAGACCTGGGTGCCCGAGCGCTGGCCCTGGCGGCCCCACTCGACCTCGGCCGTCAGGACGAGCTTGCGGTAGGGGGCGTGGGGGAACTCCAGGCCCTCGATGCCCGCGCCGGTGGGCGGCTGGCCGCGGCGGACCTTGTCCTCGATGCACCAGGCGACGTCCCACAGGTAGGCGCCGGACTTGCGGCGGTCGTCGGTGGCGAACGGGACGTACTTGCGGCGGGCACCGAGGCGGACGAGGCGGGTCTTCACGGCGGACGTCCAGTCCGACAGGCGCTCGGACGTGTCGATGTCCCGAGCCCGCACCATGCTCGCGGCGAACTCGTCGAAGAGCAGCTTCAGATCCACGGGGCCTCCTCCTCTCCTCGGGGGCCGGCACGGTAGCGGGACGGGGGCGGGGGACTCAAGCGCGGTGTGGGGAGCGGGCGGGGGCGAGGCGAGCGGCCGCGGCTCGCGGCTCGGGGCTCGGGGCTCGGGGCACGGGCAACGAGGCACGGGCTACGAGGCGGGAGCGAGCGCCGGGTTGCTCAGTCGAGGACGACGACCATGGTCCCGATGGGGATCTCGTCGTAGAGGGCAGCGATGTCGCGGTTGTGGAGGACGATGCAGCCCCAAGAGCGCAGGCGGGTGCTCGCGTCGTCCCACTCGGTGATCCACCCGTGCAGCCCGATGCCGCCGCCGAGCCGGGTGTTCTGAAGAGTGAGGGCCCGGGAGCGCCAAGCGTGGGTGATCCGGTCGGCGGTGGAGCGGCTGATCCAGCCCGCATCGAGTCCCCGGGCGGCGTCGCGGGGGCCCGGGTAGTTCAGCTTGATCCAGTGGCCGCCGTAGAACGGACCGGCCGGTCCGTCGAAGGGGCCGCGGGACTTCGCGACGACGAAGTACATGCCTCGGGGGGTCTTGAGGTCGCCTTGCTGCTCCTTGGGACCGCGGACCTGGCCCCAGCCGACCTGGTAGCGCCCGGTGATGCGGCCGTCTTCGACCCAGGCCAGGGAGTCCGACTCCTGGTGGAAGACGAGGACGAGGGGCTCGTCGTGGGGGACGAAGAGGGTGCGGTGGGCGTCGATGAAGTCGGCGGAGGGAGTGAAGCGCGGAGGTGGAGGGCCGTAGGGGGACGCGTCGGCGGGGGTGACGGACACGGCGGCGCCGGCGTCGGTGGGCGACGGGGCGCGGGGAGCCGCGGGCGACGGGGCGAGGCGGCCGAGGGGCTGGCCCCGGACGACGTCGTCGCCCGGCTGGACGGTGACGTCGGCGAGGTCGCGGTAGGTGCTGGCGACGGTGTGGCGGGAGCCGTGTTGGTAGTAGACGTGGTCGATGGTGACGACCCGGTCGTCCAGCGGGCCAGCAACGGCGGCGACGCGGCCCGCGGCGACGGCGTGGGCGTGGCTGGGGGTGTCGGAGGAGGTCGGGGGATCGAAGCCGTCCGCGACGGGCAGATCGACGGCGAGCCAGGTGGTGATTGGGTCGTCGATGGGGTGGGGGGCTGAGGCCTCCGGGGCGGCGGCGCTGGGGGTCGTGGACTCGGCCGGGGCGGCGGCCGAGATCGCGCCCGCGGCGGCCTGCGACACGAGCTCGGTGCCGCACCCGGCGAGGGCGAGGGCGGCCAGGAGGCAGGGAAGCGAGGACGCGCGCACGCTGCTGGGACGCCCGGTCACGAGGAGTTGTTCCCGCGGAGCCGGGTGGGGCCGGCGAACGACCCCAGGGTGCTCGGCACCCCCCGACCGTTCGACGGTTGGGGCCCGCGGTCATCGCAGCGCCCCTCTCGCCGTCATGGTTCCCCGCCCCGCGCCTCGCCGGGCCATCCCCTCCGTGCTCCCCTGACTCCGTGCGCATCATCTCCTCGTTCCGGGACTACTACGACTCCGCGTCCGGCTGGGACGAGGAGGCGACGCCCCACTACATGCGGGAGTCGGTGGTCAGCGAGGTCACCCGTGGCAAGTACTGGTATCGCAGCCAGGCTCACAACTCCCCGCGGATCCGCGGAGACGAGCGCGGGACGGAGGCAGTGCGCCACGTGGAGGCGCTGATCGCCCGCGGGGATCTGGACTTCGAGATCGTCACCCAGATCCACTACCTCTTCGTCGGGTTCTGCGGGCTGATCGCACCCGCCTGGCGCTGGGACGGCACCGTCTATTGGGAGCGCAGCGCCCTCATCACGGAGCTCGAGGCCCGACCCCAGCTGATCCACGAGCACGACCTGCACCGCTTCGTCCGGAACCGGGCCCGGTACGGAGGCTCCTGCCCCATTCACCCCATCCCGAGTTGGCCTCCCGCCCCTCAGCACGCCGCCCACAACCTCCCTGCATTCCGTGCCCTCGACTGCCCCGCCTTCCTCCTGGAGACCGCGGACCGCCGAACGACCCTCACCCGCAACCCGCGCCTCGCGGACCTCGACTTTCAGCGGATCGTCGACCCGTTCTCCGCCCGCCAGGCCATCGAGACCTACCTCTGCAACGAGCTCGCCAAGGAGCGGCACCCGCCGCAGCCCATCTCCGACGCCGACCGGCGCGACATGAAGGGCTTCGACCGCCACTCCTTCAAGGCCGGCCCCGGCGGCCCCACCCGGAAGCGCAAGAAGAAGCGCAAGGGGTAGCGACACCCCCAACGCGCCGCCCTCCGCAAGGGAACCTCTTGCAATGCTCGCGGGTTCAAGGCGTAGTCAGGAGCGGCGTCGCCCCACCGGCGGCGCCGCTCCCCGAGGAGGCCCGATGCCCAAGAAGAAAACCACGCCGCCCGAGGAGCCGCCCCAGCGGGTCCACTTCCCCGGACTCTCCCCCCGCGCCTACGAGCACCCGTCCGACCGCGCCGCCCTCGTGGCCCTGCGCAAGGTCCCCGGCTTCGACTTCGCCGTCCGCAAGCTCTTCGGGTTCATCGGCGACCGCTCCCTGCGCCTGGCCACCCTCGCCTCCGCCGTCCGCGTCTCCGAGACCCAGTTCCCCCGCGTCCACGCCCAGTACGTGCAGGCCTGCGCCATCCTCGGCATCGAGGACGCCCCCGAGCTCTACATCTCCCAGACACCCATCGTGAACGCGGGTGCCGTCGGCATCGACGTGCCCTTCATCGTCATCAACAGCGGCACGCTCCTCCTGATGGACGACGACGAGCTCCAGTTCATCCTCGCCCACGAGCTGGGCCACGTTCTGTCCGAGCACGTCCTCTACAAGACGATGATCCGCCTCATGCTCCGCATGACCATCATCGCCATGGCCGTCCCCCTCGGCGGCGCCGCCCTCTTCGCCATCCTCGCCGCCCTCCTCGAGTGGGACCGCAAGAGCGAGCTGTCCGCGGACCGCGCCGGCCTCCTCGTCGTCCAGGACCCGAACGTCGCCTACCGCGCCCACATGAAGCTCGCCGGGGGCGGCCAGATGAAGGAGATGTCCGTCGACGAGTTCCTCTCCCAGGCCGAGGAGTACCGCGAGGGCGGCACTGTCGCCGACGGCGTCGTCAAGCTCCTCAACCTCATCGGACGCACCCACCCCTTCCCGGTCCTGCGCCTCCACGAGCTCAAGACCTGGGCCGAGGGCGAGGACTACGCGACGCTCATGCAGGGTGAGTACCCGAAGCGCGACGAGGACCCGGACACCTCGCTCTACGAGGAGATCGTCAAGGGCGGCAGCCAGTACAAGGACGACTTCGAGCGCAGCCCGGACCCGCTCATGGGCTTCGTGAAGGACCTCGGTAAGGAGGTGAAGGGCGGCGCCCAGTCCGTCGCCGACTTCTTCCGAAGCAAGCGCGGCGGCGGTCGAGACGCGGAGGCTTGAGCCCGCGGGCAGCTCCGCAATCCGGGCCCCGAGCGCCCTGAGCGCCCGCCCCCGCTACGCCTCCCCGTACACCGGGATCAGCGCACCGCGCACCGCCTCGCTCGCGTCCGCCAGCAGGAACACGATCACCGACGCCAGCGCGTCCGGCGCGACCCACGCCGTGTGGTCCGCGTCCGGCATCGCCGCCCGGTTCGCCGGCGTGTCGATGATCGACGGGAGCACCGCGTTCGCCCGTACCCCCTCGGCGTTCAGGCTCTCCGTCAGCCGATGGACCGACGCCTTCGCCGCCGCGTAGGCGCTCATCGCCGGCGGCCCCTTCAGCCCGTTGCGCGCCCCGACCGTCACCACCGAGCCGCCGTTGCGCCGCACCGCACCCGTCGCCGCCGCCAGGGTGTGGCGCAGCGTCGTCACGTTGATGTCATGCATGCGGTCCCAGTCGTCGCCGAGCTCGTCGGCGCCGTCCCCCATGCTGAACCCACCCGCGATCGCCGCGAGTCCGTCGATGTCCTCGTCGAGCAGCGCCGCCGAGACCTCGGCCGCATCGAGCAGATCGACCCGCCGGACCATCACGCCCGGCCCCGCCACCGACGCGAGCCCGACCTCGTTCATGTCCACCGCGAGCACCCGGGCGCCCTCGGCGAGCAGCGCTCCGACCACCGCCTTGCCCAGCGCCCCCGCCGCGCCCGTCACCAGGATCCGCTTGCCGGCGAGGATCACAGCGCCCGCCAGCCGAGGCTCCAGTCCCGCAGGTAGACCGCCTTCGCCTTGCCGCGGATCGACGGCTCGTCCACCAACCCGAAGATCCGCCCGTCCAGGCTGTTCCCCCGGTGGTCCCCCATCACGAGGAACTTGCCGTCCGGAATCCGCTTCGGCCCGAAGTCCGGCCCGCCGCCGCTGCGCATCTCGATGGGGTGGAGCACCTCACCCAGCCGCTCGAGCAGCTGCTCGTGCTCCTCGTGCACCGGCTGCATGTTTCCGTTCAGGACCACCCGCCCGCGCTTGATCTGCACGTGGTCCCCCGGCCCCGCGATCACCCGCTTGAGCAGCGTCGTCCCGTCCACCGGCGACTCGAGCACCACCACGTCGCCCGACGTCGGCGAGCCGCGGTCGATGACCTCCGTGTCGGTGAACGGCACGCGCAACCCGTAGGCCGCCTTCGCCACGAAGATGTAGTCGCCCGGCAGGACCGTCGGCTCCATCGAGCCCGTCGGCACCTTGTAGTGGTCGGCGAGCGACGAGCGCGCGGACAGGAGCACGAGGGCCGCCAGGGCGAAGCCCGCGATCTCGGGCAGGGTGCGGCGGGCCCAGGAGGTCTGGGGCTCCTCGCTCGCCTCGGGGGTGGGGGACTCGGACACTGGCGCTCCTCCGTGACGGTCGAAAGACCCGTCACCAGCGCGCAGGATTCCACGAGGCCCGCGTCCGGCGCCAACGCGGCCCGCCGCCGAGCTACCTCACGAGGCGGAAGCTGCTGAACACGTAGGGGTAGTGGCCCTGGTACCAGTTGCGGAAGGAGCGCCGCAGGAGCCGTCGGTCCGTCGCCCAGCTCCCCCCGAACACCACGAAGTGCTGCTCATCGAAGAAGTCGGCCGAGTACCCCGGGTAGGTGCGCGCCCACGCCTCGAAGCCGGGCAGCGGCGCGAACACCGTGCTCGTCCACTCCCAGCCGTTGCCCACCAGCTCTTCGACGCCCCACGCCGATGCGCCCGACGGGAACCGACCCACCGGCTGCGGCGACCACGACACGAAGTCGAACACTCCGCGGCCGGCCGTCCCCGCGGCCCCCCACGGGTACTCGCGCGAGGCCTCGGCCGGGCTGCCGTACGCGGCCCGGTGCAGCTCCGCCTCCGTCGGCAGGCGCCCGCCCGCCCACTCCGCGTACGCCGTCGCCTGGGCGTGGCTCACCTGGACGGGCCAGCCGGACACCGCCTCGACCGGCAGCTCCTCGAACATCGCCCGCACCGCGTGGCCGCCCGGCCGCTCGACCCAGTTGTGGGGGACCGGCCCGCCGTCGGCCACGAACGCCGCCCACGCGCCCACCGTCACCGGCAAGGAGTCGATGGTGAACGCGTCGACCGCGACATCGCAGCGCGGGAACTCGTTGTCCCAGCCGAAGGGGATGGCGTCGAAGTCCGCTCCGACGCACGTCGTCCCCGCCGGCACCTCCACCGAACGGGCCACGCCCTCGGCCGCTCCCACCACCGCGCGCGGCAGGTCACCGCGGGCTTTGCGGCCCTGCTCGGCGAACATGTAGAGCAGCGTCTCGTGGTGCATGAGCTCGTGCTCGAGGGCGAGGTGGTGCACCCGGTAGCGGTCCGCGAGGACATCGCCCCGCCGGGCCGCCACCAGGGCGAAGCTCTCGTCCAGGGTCCAGCGCCGGATGCGGTCCCGGTACGCCAGCACCTCCTCGACGGCCGGCCACGAGGTGATCGACACCGCCTCGGCGCACTCCTCCGACAGCGGATCGATCCCGCGCTCGAACAGCTCGTCCAGCGCCGGCGTCCCGCTCTCCAGCTCGAGCACCCCACCGCCCACCTGGTTCCACAGGAACGCGGGCAGGTGCCCCAGATAGAACAGGAACGGGTGACGCAGGCCGATGGGTCGGTCGAGGATCGCGTCGCCTTCGAGCATCGCGAACAGGCGGTCGCTGCGGGCCCAGGCCTCGCGCAGCGCCGCCTTCAGACAGGCGACCTCGTCGTTGCTCGCCGGTGCGTTCATCGTCCCCTCCTCAGGCGCGCCGGATCAGAGCGAGCCCGAAGAGCCCGTCCCCATCCGTGTACCAGCGGTCGATGCGCAGCCCCGCGTCCGCCAGGCGCGCCCCGAGGCTCTCACGCGTGTACTTGCAGGACAGCTCCGTACGGATCCCCTCGCCCGCCGCCAACGCCACCCGCACGTCCGCAGCGGGCACGTACACGTCCACGTCCCGCACGGCGTCGAGCCAGATCTCCACCCGCTCCTCGCGAGCGTTCCACGTAGCACGGTGCCGGAAGTCGGCCGGGTCGAAGTCGCTGCCGAACTCGGCGTTCAGCACGTTGAGCATGTTCAGGTTGAAGGCGGCGGTGATGCCCTGGGCGTCGTCGTAGGCGGCCTCGAGGACGTCGGCCGACTTCACGAGGTCCACGCCGAGCAGGAACGCGTCGTCGTCACCGGTGAGGGCGGCGATGCGCCCGAGGAACACTGCAGTCTCGTCGCGGTCGAGGTTCCCGATCGTCCCGGCGAGGAACACGATCAGCCGACGCTCCGCCTGCCCCAGACGGTCGAGGTCCCGGGTGAAGTCACCCACCACGGACCGCACGTCCAGGGTCGGGTACAGCGCCCGCAGCTGCGCCGCCGACTTCTCCAGGAAGTCGCCCGAGATGTCGAAGACCGTGCAGCGCCGCTCCCCCCGCCGCGCGAGCGCGTCCAGCAGCAGTCGCGTCTTGCGCGAGCTGCCGCTGCCGAGCTCCGCCACCTCGAGGGGGTCGACGAGCTCGATGATCTCGGCCGCGTGGGCCTCCAGGAGGCCCAGCTCCGTCCGGGTCGGGTAGTACTCCGGCGTGTGGGTGATCTGCTCGAAGAGCTCGCTGCCGTGCTCGTCGTAGAAGTACCTCGGCGGAACCTGCGGGGGGTCGCGCCGAAGCCAGGCTCCCAGCTCGACGGCCGGGGGTGGGGCCACGGTGTTCAGGGGACTACCTCCACTCCTCGCCAGAACGCCACGCGTCCGCGGATCTGCTCCGCTCGCGGCTTCGGATCCGGGTAGTACCACGCAGCGTCGGCGTTCGTGTCTCCGCCCACCTGGACGCTGTAGTAGCTCGCGATCCCCTTCCAGGGGCAGCGTGAGGTCGTGTCCGACGGCACGAAGTGGTCCCGGTTCAGCGAGTCCGCCGGGAAGTAGTGGTTTCCCTCGACGACGACGGTGTCATCGGACTCTGCGAGGGTCGCTCCGTTCCAGATCGCCTTCATGGCTCACTCCTGTCAGCTTGTGTCACCAACGGTCGCGCTTGGATGCCTGCAAGTCCAGGAACGATCCCGCAGCGCGAACCCGCAGAAATGCAGGTTCGGGCTCTCGAGCCGCGCAGGGGGCCGCGGACCGCCGGATGGCGGCGCCGCTCAGTCCCAGATGTTCCCGGGGGCCATGATCCCGTGCGGGTCGAAGACGCCCTTGACCGCCTTCATCGCCGCGAGCTGCCAGTCCCCGAAGCGGTAGCGGGCGTAGGTCCGCTTCACCTTGCCCACGCCGTGCTCCGCGGTGACCGTCCCCCCGAGCGCGCAGGCCTCGGCGCACATCCGGTCCACCACCGCGCTCGCCCGCGCCTTCTCCTCGGAGTCGCGCACGATGAGGTTGTAGTGGGGATGTCCATCACCGACGTGCCCGTAGCGCGCCACTCGGTCGATGCCCGCCTCGGCGAGCCAGCCGTCGATGCGCGCCATGAACGGGGCGAGGTGCTCGAAGGGGACCGCCCAGTCCGTGCTGATCTTCCGACCGCCGGCGGCCTGGTGACTGCGCCCTTCCTCGTTGAGCGTGGCGGGGACCGCGTGGCGGAGCACCCGCAGCGCCTCCTGCTGGTTGTGGTCGGCGGCGATGACCGTGGCGTCGGGCAGCGCCCCGGGCGACTCCGTCAGCAGCGTCCAGAAGGCCTCCATCACCCCCATCTCCGCGCCGAGGGCGTGCTCTTCCTCGAAGAACACCGCCGCGCCGGCGTCGGACGGGATGGCGATGCCCGAGCCCTGGGCCGCCATGATCTCCAGTGCGGCCGCGTCGAGCAGCTCGAGGCACCGGGGCTGCACCGACCCCCGCGCCCGGGCGACGCCGACGAAGGCCAGCGCACCGGCTACGTCCTCGAAGAACGCGAGCCCGGCGCTGAAGGCCTCGGGCCTCGGCAGCAGGTCCACCTCGACCCGCGTCACCACCCCGAGGGTCCCCTCGGAGCCGCAGAACAGACGCACCGGGTCCCGCAGCCCGACGTACCCCGCCGCGTCCTTGCTGATCGTCGGGCGGCGGTACCAGCGCAGGGAGCCGTCCGGTAGGGCCACTTCGACGGCGCGCAGCCATCGGTGCGTCGCGCCGTACTTGAAGGAGCGGGCTCCGCTGGCATCGCAGGCCACGGTGCCGCCGATCGCGCACTCCTTCTCGCTCGTGGGGTCCGGGGGGTAGAAGAGCCCGGCCGCCTCCACCTCGTCCTTGAACTCCCGCAGGACCGTCCCCGCCGCCACCACTGCGACCCGTCGGGCCACGTCGATCGACTCGACCCCCACGAGCCGCTCCGTCGACAGCGACCAGCCGGACGGCGCGAGGCCGGAGCCGGTCGTAGACGACAGGAGGCCGCAGGGGGTGACGGGGATGCGCTCTGCGTTCGCGTGTGCGAGGGCGGCAGCGACCTCTTCGGGCGAGTCGGGGCGCACGAGGCCGTCGGGCGAGCCGCTCAACGGAGAGGCGTCTTCGCGGTAGCCCGCCAGGACATCGGGGTCCGTGACGACCCGCGTCGACTGGACAGAGGAGGCTCGATCCACGACCATGTACCTTCCGCACAACGCCCGGGTGGGGCAGCGGACGCATTCTCAAGGCACCGTCACTCCGAGTCCAGCTTGCGACCGATCCGCATCTTCCACAGCCCAGAGGAGGCCCCTGAGGCCCTCCCCCTCCCCGGACTTCGGCCCGGAGTCGTGCTCGTGGGCGAAGGCGAAGAGGCCGAGCTCCGGGACCTCCGCCTCGGCCAGGTGGTCAAGCTCGGCAACGTCGCCGCCGTCATCGTCGGCCTCCTCGACGGCACCCGGGACGCCGAGCGTCTGCTCATCGACGCCCAGATCGCCCTCGGCGAGGAGCTGAACCCCCTCGGTCTCGTCGAGCTGCTCCAGGCCCTCGACCGGCGCGCCCTGCTGGACACCCCGCGCGCCCGCATGGTCGTCGCCCAGGGCCTCGTCCGGGCGGACATCGCCGCCCTCCAGCGGCTCGCCAAGCGGGTGAAGCCCCTCCGCAGCCACCTGTCGGCCGACGCGATGGACGACACCTCGCCGCCTCAGATGGCGCCCGAGTCGCGCTTCACCTGCGCGTCCTGCAATCGCTGCTGCTCCGAGCAGCACCTCCTCGGCCCCGTGACCCGTCAGGAGCGCGACGCGATCCTCAAGGGCTTCAACGACGCCGCGGACCGCGCCGGCGGCGCCGACCCGTCCAACTTCATCCCGCTCCCCACGGGCGACGGCCGCGAGCTGTACGTGCTGCGGACGCGCGAGGGGTTCTGCGTCTACCTGGGCCGCGACGGCCTCTGCAACGTGCATCGGGACCTGGGCGTCGAGCTGAAGCCCGCGGTCTGCCGCATGTTCCCGTACCGCGTCACGCGGACGCCGGACGGCTGGGACGCCGGCCTGAGCCTCACCTGCCCCACGGTCGCGGGCGGCCGCGGGGGAGACCCGAAGGAGGAGGCGCAGGACAAGATCGACGCGCTGCCGATCTTCGAGTCGCTCATCCACGAGGCGCCGCCGTCGGTGGTCCTCGGCGAGGGGGTCCACGCTGCCTGGGGCGACTACCGGGCCTGGGAGCGCAAGGCCATCGCCATGCTCCAGAACGACGACCGGGACCCGGCGGATGCCTGGGTGGACGCGATCGTCGAGCTGGGCCGCACCATCACGAAGGTCATCGGCGAGGAGACCGCCGAGCAGGAGACGGCTGAGTTCGCGCCCATCTCCGAGGAGACCCAGGAGGCGCCGGACGAGTCGTTCGTGCCCATCGCGGGTCTGGGGGACTGCCCGCTGGCTCCCCAGGAGGCCGCCGACGTCTTCGCCCGGGACATGGCGCTGTGGTCCGAGCTGCTCGTGGGCCTCGAGGCCGCGGACCCGAACGCCTTGCGGCACCTGCGGTCCGGGTCGACCCGCGTCCGCGCCGACGTGGGGCCGGGGGCCGAGGCCGCGCCGGTGCTCGCCGAGCTCGCGCGCATCAAGTCGCGGGAGCAGGAGGAGCAGCGCATGGGGGGTGAAGTCACCGCCCGCGTGGACACCGTCGCCCCCGACTGGGCGGTGCAGCGGCGCTTCCTCGTGCAGGCGCTGATGGACAAGCGGCTCTTCGAGTACGGCACGATCGCCCGCGGGACGACGCTGCTGAGCCTCCTGCTGGCGGTCCTGCGTCTGCCGGAGATCCAGGGGGACGAGATGCGGGCGCTCATCACCGACGCTGCCTACCTCGTCCACCACCCGCAGCTCGCCGACATCGTCGACAGCCGCGCCGTCGTGCGGGCCTGCGGCGAAGACCCGGTGTTCCACGCCTCCCTGCTCGGGGTGCGTCTCCGCCCGGACGCGTAGCCCCCTACTTCGGGACGAACACCAGCGCGTAGTCCGACACGTCCAGGTTCGCCGCGTCGGCCGTGAGCCGCGCGACCTGCAGCTTCTTCAGCACACAGGCCCCGACGCTCGCGTCCTCGAGCGTGTCGTCCTCGATCCAGGCATCGACCACCCGCGAGGCGCCGTCGGTGGCGAAGCTGAGCGTGATCTTCCCGGTGAGGTCGGGGTTCCCCTTGATCGCGCGCTCGTAGCAAGCCCGGAACTGCGGCCGGAGGAGCTTGAGGAACGGGGCGGGGTCCCCGCCGTCCGGGGCGGGCAGCGGGACGACGACCGGGACCGGCGGCGGGGGCAACTCGACTGCAGGCGGCGGAGGCGCGAGATCGCGCTGCGGCGCGACGCAACAGCCGGGGCGGTCGATCTCGCCGATGCTGGCGACGCCCTCCCCGCTCTGGTGGGGGCCTCGGAGGCCGCCCAGATCGCGGGGAGCGCGCACGACCCCGGCGCGGGCCATGGCGCGACCGAGCCGGGGGTCGGCCTCGGTGTCATTCAGGAGGTCATCGAGGGCCTCGTTCCCCTTCGCCGCCGCGAACAGGCCCATGGACCCCACGTCGGGCTCTCCGGGCGGCGCTTCGATGGTGGCCGGCTCGTCAGCGGGATCGACGATCGCTTCGCTCTCCCCCGGGGCCTCGGCGGGCGCGGGGGTCGGCGACGTCACCGCCTGGCCCGGAGGCTCCTGCGCCTGGGGATCCACCGGGGCGACCGCCGGCTTCGGCGGGGGCGCGGGCGGCGGGAGGACGATGCGGACGAAGCCCGGCGGCTCGTCGAGCGCCACCTTCGTCGGCGGGGGCTGGGACTGGATCCAGACGACCGCCGCCGCGTGCAGCAGCGACGAGATCAGGACCAGCGCGAAGAAGGCCCAGTCCACGTCCGCCCACTGGAGTCGCCCGGGGCGCGCCACCGCGGGCGGGGGCGGGATGAGGTGGAACAGCAACGTGAAGTCCCCGACCTGGACCTTGCCGCGGGCGTCCTCCGGAAGCGGGACCGCGTGGTGGGTCGTCCGCAGGCGGTCGAGGGTGACCACGCCGTCCCCAAGGTCGACCTTTCCCCGTAGCCCGTCGGGGAGCCGGAGGTGCAGGGTGCCGGCGCGCACCGAGAAGAGCTCGAACTTGCTCGCTGGCCCCCCATCGCTGGGGAGGAGGATGGTCGATCGGGGATGCGAGCCCACCGTGACCGCGCGGCCCGTCGGCAGGATGCGCTCCTCGATGATCCGCCCACCACAGGCGACTCCGAGGCGAATGACGCGCTCGGGGGCGACCGAAGCGCGGAGCGATTGAGCGGGCTGGACACCCATGGACGGTCCCCTCGAGGCACGGGGCGTCTCTCTGGGACATGGGTGCTCCGAGGAGGTTCCCGGAGATCAGCCTTCTTTCTTCTTCGCCCCCGGCGGTGCCCGGCTGTCCCCCGATCGCGGTGCGCCGGGGTTGCGACGGCGGGCCCCCGTCTTCTTCGGCTTCGAGCGACGGGGCTTCGGGGGACGTGGCCCGCGCGGGGGACGGTCGTTCGGCGCGGAGCGCGGCTTCTTGGGCCGACCCTTGCCAGGCCCCGCGCGCCCCACGGCGTCGTCCCGGTCCGCCTCACGCTCCAGGGCCTCCCGCTTGCGCAGCAGGGCGTGGGGGACGTAACGGGACTTGGGCTTGTCCCGGACCTCGGGCTCCGCAACCTCGATCGTCACATCCCCGAACACCTGGAGCTGACACGACAGCCGCTCGCGCGTGATGAAGAAGGCGTTGCCCATGTGGCCCTCCTCCTCCCAACGCATCGGCGAGATCAGGTCCGCCCCCGCAGCGACCTTCACCCGGCACAGCGCACACGCGCACTTGCCCCCGCACTGGCTCGCGATGGGGACCCCCGCGCGGGCGGCGGCCTGGAAGACCGTGGTCCCGGGCTTGACCTCGATGGTCACCCCCGAGGGGAGGAAGGTGATGGTGGGCACGCCGGCTCAGGGTAGCCCTGGGAATCCATCCAGAGCGAGACCCCCGAACGCGTCGACGGGAAGCTCGGGCATCGCCGGCACGAGCCCCCACCGTGCCTCGACGGTGGCGCCGCGACTCGGGAGGTAGGGCGGGGTCCAGGGGGAGTCGTCGCCAGACGACTGCAGGGTGAAGGAGTCCAGGGTCGGGGCGAGCACCTGGCGCGCGACGAGGGACGAGGCGGCGTCGGCCCAGGCGCGGATGAGGCGGCCCCCGGCGTCGATGGACAGGAGCCGACCACGCCCGTCCACCACGACGCGGTTCCCGGCCGGGGTCTCGATCAGCCAGCGCTCCTCGGCCGACGGATCGGGCAGGGTCCCCCCGAGGCTGCCCGCGGCGCCTTCGCTCCAAGCGTGGAGCGCGAGGAGCACGCTGTCGGCGCGTGCCTGGGCGAGGGCGCCGTCCGGCGTTCCCAGGGGGTCGGAGAGGGCGTCCCAGACGGTGGCGCGCCCGTCCGCGGAGGTGGACCCCGGCGTGGCGGCGATCCAGCCCGGCGTGCCGGGCAGCACATCGACGGTGCCGGGGGGCAGACCGGGGAGCAGCGGGGTGACGTCCCAGGCACGGCGCCGCTCCTGCTCGGCGCCCCGGGACGTGAGGATCCCCTGGGCGCCCGGCGCGATGGCCGCGATGCCGTCCTCGGACCGCATGGGAGGACGGGTCGGGGCGGTGAGGCGACCGCGGATCGCGGCGAGCACGGCCGCGCCGGGGACCTCGATCCGCCAGGCGTCGTCGGGCAGGACAGCCAGGTCGGTCCACAGGAGCGCCTCGGCGGGCAGGTCGCCCGCCAGGACCATCGCCTCGGTCGCGCTGACGGTGCGCACGCGGCCCGGCCCGGGAGCCAGGGCGGAGGCGCCAGGGACCGGGGGCACGAGCGCACCCACGCCGGCCCGGCCCACGTCCTCGGGCATGTGCGCCGCCTGGTTGATCGCCGCGAGGCGCGCGCTGCGCCAGGCGCGCGCGCTCTCGGGCACCCCCTCGGGCATCAGCGCCAGGTCCTGGACCCGGGGAGCGCGTCCGGCCCACCACCGCTCGACGCGCGCCGCGTCACCGACGAGGTGGACGGGCGGCTCCGACGGGCCCCGCAGCGGCAGACCGTCGAGGGTGGCGGGCGGCAGCTGCTCGGCCAGTCCCGCCGGCAGGGTCCAGGCGCGGGTGTGACGGCCCCCCGGCTCGGGGCGCGCCTGGTACTCGGCGAGGGTGACCGCTCCGTCCAGGATGCGCGCGTCCCAGGAGCCCGACGGCTGGCGGCGCTGGGGCTTCTCATCGGTGGTCACGCCGAGGGCATCGGCGATGAGGTCGGGGGACGAGGCACCGTCGGGCCAGTCGAACGCGACCTCGCCCGAGGAGGTGACCCGGAGGACCCGCCCGAGTTCATCGCGCTCCAGCGTCCATGCGCCGAAGCCGAGGGCGCCGTCGAGGGTCAGCGTCGAGAGGCGGCCCGCGGGGTCGCGCGTCAGCTCCGCGAGCCCGTCGACCCCCACGACGTCCCCCTGGACGCTGCGCAGGAGCGTGACCGCGCCTCGGGCGGACTCGAGGCCGCGGACCCGGCCCACGTCGTCCCGGACGACCCGCCAGGCAACGTCGCCCTCGAGGAGGCCGTCGAGCCCCCCTTCCGTCCAGTCAACCGTCAGCGCGCCGAGCTGGGTGGCGCGCCCGTCGTCGCCCCAGCGCAGCCCCACCTCCCGCAGTCCGCCGCGCACCCGCCGCGCATGGCCCGAGGCCTCCCGGTCCACGAACCAGCGCAGCTCGCCGTCCTCGGGCGGTCCCCAACCCACGAGCGCCCCCGCGGCGTCGACGCGCCACTGCAGGTCGAGGAGCGTGGACGGCGCCATCAGCCCCCACCGGACCGACACGTCGCCGTCCGGCAGGGTCATCCCCGTCCATCGCCCGCGCACGTCCCGGACGACGGTGCCCGCGGTGCCGTCCGGGCGCACCCAGCGGACCGGAGAGCCGAAGCGGTCGTGTTCGACGGCGAAGGTCGCCTCGGGGGTCTGCACGGTGGCCAGCCGGCCGAGGGGATCGCGCCCCAGGGTCCACGCCAGGCCCGGCGCGGCGGCGGACCGGGGTCGGCCCGCGTCGTCCAGGGTGAAGTCCACGCCTCCGCCCGGAGCCGCCACCCGCTGCACCCGCCCGCTCCGGTCCCGGGAGATCGTCCACCGGCCGGCGCCCCGGCGCACGGCGATGGGCCGCCCGGCGTCGTCCAGCTCCAGGGCGAGCTCGCCGTGGGCGCCGTCCCGGTAGGACTCCACCGAGTCGTCGCCGTCCCGGTCCACCTCGATCCGCGCCCGCCCGGGGCGTTGCCACCGCGCCGGGGACCCGCTCCGCTCCCAGCCGATCCCGAGCTCCGCGCCGTCCAGAAGGACCCGATCGATGCGGCCGCTCCCGTCGCGGCGCAGGTCCCAGCGGGGAGCGCCGCCCTCGACGAAGCCCGTGGGACGCCCGGCCCCGTCCCGCCGCACCGTGCGCGATCCCTCGGGCCCGGACCACCCGCCGAGGAGCGCGCCGTCGTAGCGAACGTCCACCGCGGTACGGTCATCCCGGACCTGCTCCACCCGCCCCCCCGGACCCAGGCTCAGGCGGACCGCGCGCCCCGTCGGCGACTCGAACCCGGTGATGCGGCCACCGGCGCGCCGAACTCCCGCGCTCGCCGTGTCGAGCCCCAGCTCCCCCACCGACCGACCAGGCGCGGGCAGCTCCACGTCCGCGCCGCCGAGCACGCCGATCGAAGCCAGCGCGCCACCCGGGTGGCGACGGAAGGTCAGGTCGGGTCCACCGGGGCGGCTGGCGGACTGGATGCGTCCCGCGCCGTCGCGATCGAGGAGGGTGCGGCGACCAGCAGGGTCCGACCACGCGCGCACCCCGAACCCGCTCGACTCGACCGGGCCCCGGGCCCGTGCCGCATCCACCAACGCCGTGAGCTTCCCGTCCGGATCCCGCTCCCATCGCACCTCGCGACCGAGCCCGCTCGCTCCGACGAGCCGGCCGGACCCGTCCCATGCGAACGTCGTCGTCACTCCGCGGTGCTCCACCTCGACGGGCTGGGCGCCGAGGGGCTCGAAGACCACGCGCTCCTCGCGGACCCCACCGCGGGTCAGGGTGCGGGTCCGCAGCTCCGGGTCCCAGGCGACCGTCGCCGTGCCCCCGGCGAGGCCGTCCACGTCCACCCGCAGGCCGTTGTCGCCGATGGCGGCGCCGAAGCGGTAGGCACCGGTGGGGCCCGACGCGTCGCGGACGCGGCCGGTGGCGTCGTCGTAGCGGACCTGGATCGCTCCCCGAGGCGTGCGCGCCTCGGCGAGGCGGGAGCGCTCGTCGTAGCGGAAGCGCCACTCGCCGGCCGCGGACTCGATCCGCTGGAGCAGGCTGCCGCCGTACTCGAGGGAGGCCTTCGATCCGGCCCCGTCGATGAGCTGGACCCGGAAGCGCGAGTCCGTCTCGAGGCGCCACACGATGCGGTTCCCGATCGAGACGTCGCGCAGAGAGCCGTGCTCGCGGTTCAGGGTCCAGGGGTCACCCGCTGCGGGGGCGATGCCTGCGAGGTGCCCGGTCTCGGAGTACGACTCCGTCGACCCGTCCGGCAGGGCGAGGGTCCAGCCGGCGCCGTCGGGGGCGAGGGCTCGACCTCCGCGGGCGCGGGACCGCCACACCGGGTCGTCCTCGTCGCTGTCCGGGGGCCCCATGTAGCGCAAGCGCATGGCGCCGAGGGTGACGGGGTCGGAGACGAGGAGCTCCTCGAGGGCCCGCACCCCGCCGAGGGCCCGGCGGTCCGCGGGCGAGGTGTCCCGACGCCAGGCGGCGACCACCTGCCCGGTCACCCGGTCGAGCTCCTCGGCGCTGGGGGGCTCGCCCGCCCACAAGGAGTCCCGGAAGCCATCAGCGTCGACGACGACCCGCTCCCCCCAGGGCCCGGCGGCGACGCTGCGGGCGAGGTCGTAGGTCCACCCCGGGGCGAGGTCCGGGGCGCCTTCGGGCTCCTGGTGGTTGTAGGTGAACGCCATGCGCGCGCCGACGGGCAGGTCGGTGCGGCCGAGGGGATCGACCTCGAGGACGAGGTTGCCGGAGAGGAGCGAGACGGCGGCCCCGGCGCCGAGATCGACGACGACGTCCTCGAGCGTGCCCCAACCGAGGTGGGTGCTGGGGTCCGGATCGAGGAGGTCGCGGGTGGCGAGGGGAAGGGCCTCGCTCCGGTCGCTGGTGGCGACGCCCTCCTGCCCCACCACCGGCGCGGCGAGGGCGAAGACGAGGAGCGGCAGCAGCGTCAGTCGGGGCAAGGGGCTCCCTGGAGGGCGATCAACCCGGCGCGGGCGGGGCGGGCGCCGCGAACCATTCCAGATGGTAGGCGCTGCCGCACTTGTCTCCAGGGGCCAGGTCCAGCATCTCCCAGGCCCGGAGGAGCACGAGGCGCAGGCCGTCGACCTGCACCTCCTGCCCCGGGTAGAGCCAGACCTCCTCGGAGCCCTTCGTGAACCGGGCGGGGATGACCCGCCGGTTCTGGTAGCACTCCGGGTTGCCGGTGGGCTCGATGGGGCAGTCGCCCGCGGCGAGGAGGACGCTCCAGGCATCGCCGGGGGCGTCCGACGGCGGGTCCTCCCAGAGGCTCTCGCCCGACTGGAACACGAGCGCGTCGCCGTCCCAGAGGGCGGACTGGGAGAGGTCCTCGGACTCGTTGCTCCAGTCGACCCCCCAGCCGGTCACGGTCCCCAAGGCGGCGAGGGCGGCGTAGTCGATGAACCCGTCGCCGCCCCAGATGGTGAAGGTGGCGCCGTCGGCGGTGGCGGTGAAGACGACCTCGTCGGGCTCGTTGGCGTCCCAGGCGAGGGTGCCGGCGGTGGGGCCGACGGTGGACAGGTTGATGGGGACGCCGGTGCGGACCCGGTCCCCGATGGTGGCGCCGTCGCAGGACGGCTCGATGGGGACGTCGATGGTGGAGTCGTCGTCGTCGGCTGCGTCGTCGTCGTCGACGGAGTCGTCGTCGTTGGCTGCGTCGTCGTCGTCGACGGAGTCATCGTCGTTGGCTGCGTCGTCGTCGTTTGAGAGGGACGGGGAGCAGGCAGCGAGGAGGGCGAGGAAGACGAGGGCGGGAGCGCGGAGAACGCGACGCCCGACGCGGTCAGGACAGCTGGTGACCATCGAGGAAGACGCTAGCAGCGCGAGGGGGGCGAGGGCAGGGTCCCGTCGTCGGCCACCTGCTGCGAGGGTGGCGTTGGCAGACGGAAAGCGTCTGCGAGGGCGGACCCGTCGACGCAGGTCCACCCGACTCCGGACTCGGCCAGCGCCCAACCGCGCTTCGTGCCGCGCCAGGGGGGACGGAGGGCGCCGGCTCGCCGGCGGTTCCTGGGGCGTGGGGGCGCGGAGCGGCCCCGCGACCCAGAACCCGAGTCGGGAGCTCGCTCCCGCCGAAGGGACACAAAGCCGGCGGGTCCACAACGAAGTGGGTGGCCCTGCCCGGGGTTTGAACGGAGCGCGCATGCGCGACCCCGGAGGAGAACCGGTGCCGCTCGCGGCAGGCGCCATCATCACGCTGACCCCCACTCCCCACCCCCGCCCCTCGCTACCATCCGCGGCGATGCGCCTCGGAGTCCTCGCGCTGCCCCTCGCCGCCCTGCTCGTGGGGTGTGGGTCCGTCGGGGTCACGATCCACAACGACACGGACGAGGCCCTGACCGTCGCGGGGGTCGGGGCGCCCGTACTCGTGGCCGCGGGCGAGCGGGTGCGCGTCGACCGGGTCAAGGCCGTGACCGAGCTCGTCGCCACCACCGACGCCGGGGTCGAGGTCGCGAGGGACTCCGTGCCCGAGCACCCCCGGGACGCAGAGATCGTCTGGGCCCCCGGCGGGACCGTCTGTTACGCGGAGGCGGACTTCGGCTCGTACTACAGCGAGGACCCCGTGGTCCTCGCGCGCGTGGAATTGATCGCTTCGCTCGACCCGGGGCACCGCCTCCTTGTAAGCAAGGGTCCGGTGGATGCTCCGCCGGGGTCGAAGCTGCCAGCGAGGGCTCGCGGGAGGGCCGTCGCGCTGGTCGAGGTCCCATGTCAGGCGAAGCGCGAAGGCGACGCGATCCTCCGGTCCTGGCTGGAGGTCGCGCTCAGGGAGATCCAACCGGACGGCTGAGCGGCCGAACCACCGGGCCGTTTCCTGCGATGGTGGGGATCAAGCGGAGGAGGACCACGGTGCCCCAGCGGCTCGTCGAGCTCGCTCTCGATCTGACCAGCGGACTCCAGGAGGAGGACCGCCACCGCCGCATCGTGTCCGCCCTGCGCGAAGCCGTCGGCGCCGACGCCGCCAACCTCATGCGCCTCGAGCGCCGCGTCCTCGTCCCCGTCGTGAACGAGGGCCTCGACGCCCCCGCCGCCGCGCGCCGCTACCACCTCGACGCCTACCCCGTCCTCCGCCGCTTCGTCGACGCCCCCGGCCCCCTGCGCGTCACCGACCCCGAGGGCATCGTCTCCGAGGTCGCCTACGCCCTAGACTCCCCGGCCGCCGGCAAGCCCCTCGCCGTGATGGTCGGCGTGGGACTGCGCGTCGAAGGCCAGGCCGTCGGCCTCCTCACCTTCAGCTCCCACCACTCGGGCGCCTTCAACGAGGTGGGCGACGAGACCATCTCCCTCTTCGCCGCCCTCGCCGCCGCGTCCCTGCGCACCGCGGACCTCATCGCCGCCCTCGAACAGGCCGCCGCCACCTCCCGCCGCATCGCCCGGGACCTGTTCGCCGAAGCCCACGTCCGCGAAGCCGGCCCCCTCCTCGGTGAGAGCCAGGCCGTCCAGGACCTGCGCACCCGCATCGAGGCCGCCGCCGAGGACGCCATGCCCGTCCTCGTCACCGGCCCGCCCAACACCGGCAAGGAGGTCGTGGCGAAGGCGGTCCACACGCAGTCCAGCCGCGCCGAGGAGCCCTTCATCACCGTGGACTGCGGCGCCATGCGTCGCTCGGCCACCTCCCGTCGGTTCTACTCCCCGGAGCCGCGCTGGGAGTCCCGCGGCGGGGGCCGGATGGTCCTCGAGCGCACCCGCGGCGGCACGATCGGACGCCCGGAGCTCGCGGACGGCGGCACGCTCTTCCTCCTCGACGTGGACAAGCTCCCCGAGCCCACCCAGGAGGCCATGGCCGAGATGATCGCCACGATGGACCGCATCCGGCTCGAAGGGCGCGTCCCGCACCCGAACGTGCGGGTCGTCGCCAGCACCACCCGGGATCTGGACTCCCTCGTCATGCGCGGCCGCTTCCGCGAGGACCTGCTTCGGGTCCTCCGCGGCCACGTGATCACGGTCCCCCAGCTCCGCGAGCGCTGCCAGGACATCCCGGCCATCGCCGAGCACTTCCTGCACCAGCACAGCGAGCGGATGGGCCGCCGCGTCGAGCGGTTCACCGACGGCTCGATCCGCCGCCTCCAGAACCACCGCTGGAACGGCAACCTCCGCGAGCTCCAGAACGTGCTCGAGCGCGTGGTCCTCCAGACGACCGGCCCCGTCGCCCGCATCGACGAGTCCATGCTCGACGACACCCAGCCCCTGGGCGACAGCCACTACCGCCTCGTCAAGCGCATCGGCGAGGGCGGCATGGGCGAGGTGTGGCTCGCGCGGCACGAGCTCCTGTCGCGACCGGCGGCGGTCAAGCTCATCCGCCCCGACAAGCTCGGCGAGCTCGAGGAAGGCAGCCAGGCGTGGCGGCGGTTCCACCGGGAGGCGCAGGCCACGAGCAAGCTCCGCTCGCCGCACACCGTGGAGCTGTACGACTTCGGGGTCGGCAAGAGCGGCGAGATGTACTTCGTGATGGAGCTGCTCACGGGCATGGACCTCAGCTCGATGCTCCGCAACTTCGGCCCCCTGCCGCCGGCGCGCGCCATCCACCTGCTCAAGCAGGCGTGCCGCTCGCTGGGGGAGGCGCACGAGATGGGGCTGGTCCACCGGGACGTGAAGCCGAGCAACCTCATCGCCTGCCGCCTGGGCATCGAGTACGACTTCCTCAAGGTCGTGGACTTCGGGATCGTCAAGGCGATGGCCGACGACGCGCAGATCACGGGCAGCGGCACGCCGACGGGGACCCCGGCCTTCATCGCCCCGGAGCTCGCCCTAGGCGAGGGCCCGGTCGACGGGCGCGCGGACCTGTACTCGCTGGGGGCCTCGGCGTGGACGATGCTCACCGGCAAGCTGGTGTTCGGCGGTGCGTCCCCCATCCGCCAGCTCATGGACCACGTCCAGAAGCAGCCTCTGCCTCCATCGAGCGCCACGAGCGCGCCCCTCCCCGACGGCCTGGATGCCCTGGTGCTGGGCTGCCTGAGCAAGGCCCCCGCCGACCGGCCCGGGAGCGCGACCGAGGTGTGGGAGGCACTGTCGGAGATCGAGGCCACGCTCGAGCACCCGTGGACGCCCAGCGATGCGCGCGAGTGGTGGGACGAGCACCTCGACGAGGTCGGCGACGCGTCCTCCGAGACGGGGACCTGGACCCCGGCGGCGCCCGCCTGAGTGCTGGACGCGCACGCGCACCTCTCGGCGGTCCCCGCGCGCGGTGACGGCTGGCTGGTCCCGGGGGTCGACGCGCAGACGGACGGCGAAGCGCGGACACACGGCGCGGACGGACGGGTCTGGCGGGCCGTCGGCCTGCACCCCTGGTTCCTCGACGGGGATCTCGAGGCGAAGCTCACGGCCCTCGAAGCCCGCGTCACCGCCGACGTGGTCGCCATCGGAGAGACGGGGCTCGACGCGATGCGGCGGGCGGGTCCGCGGGACCGGCAGGAGCGGGCCTTCCGCGCGCAGATCCGCCTCGCGCTGGCGCGCGATCTGCCTCTCGTCCTCCACGTGGTCCGGCGGCACGGCGCGTGCCTGGACCTGCTCGCGGAGGAAGGATTCCTGGAGGAGGGCAGTAGCGCCCCAGCGGCGCCGAGCGAAGGACCTCCCGCGTGCGCCCCCCGCCCTCGCGGCATGGTCCACGACTTCGGGGGCCCGGCGGAGATGATCGGCCCGTGGGTCGACGCCGGCTTCTGCCTCTCCATCTCGCCCCGGTCCGTCGTCAAGGAGCACCGGCGCGCGATCGTCGCCGCGATCCCTGCCCACGCCCTGCTCATCGAGACCGACGACTTCGGGCCCGAGCGCCTGAGCGACGTCGCCGCGTGGGTGTCCGGGGCGCGGGGAGTGCCCGTGGGGCAGCTGACGGCGCAGACGGACGCGAACCTGCGAAGGCTGGTGGGGGCGCGCTGAGTTGAGTCCCCGATGGGCCGCGCTGGGTCCGACCCTCCACCCGCTCGTTTAGAGTCGCCCCGTGACGCGCCGCCTCGCCCTGCTCGCTCTCCTGGCGCTCGCCCTCCCCAACCTCGCCCACGCGCGCACCACCGAGCCCGCGCTGCTCGACGGCTGGATGGTGGATCGCTGGACGATCGACGACGGCCTGCCCCTGAACCACATCCGGGACATGGCCTTCGACAACGAGGGCTACGCCTGGTTCGGCACCTTCGACGGCCTCGCTCGCTTCGATGGGCGCGAGATGCGGGTGTTCCGCCGCGCCAACCTGCCGGTCCTGACGAGCAACCGGGTGCCCTTCGTCGAGGCCGCGAAGGGCGGCGGCGTCTGGGCGCTCACCGAAGACGGGGACCTGCTCCGCCTCGGGGCCGGTCCGCCGCGCGTCTGGCCGCAGGGCGGCGCGGAGATCGCGGGCCTCCTCAACCGGTTCCAGACCTTCGGCGACGTCTCCTACGCCTTCGGGTTCGGCGGCGTCGTGCGCCTCGACGACGACGGGCCGACCGAGGTCGTCGCACCCACGGGCGAGCGGATCACCTCCCTCGACCAGGCCCCTGACGGATCCCTCTGGTTCACCGTCGAGACCCGCGGCCTCTATCGCGTCGCTCCTCAGGGCCCCGTACTCGTCACAGAGGCGCTCGACGCCCACTTCGTCACCCACCTGCCCGACGGGCGTCGGCTCCTGGGCACCACGAGGTGGGTCGCGTTCGTCGGTGACGACGGCGCCCTCATCACCCTGCCGGGAGAGCTCGACTCCGAGGAGCTCTGCGAGGTCACGCTGGCTCCATCGGGCGCGCTCCTCCTCCGCACCGCGCTGGGGTGGTACCGCGACGGACTCGTCGACCGGATCGGCGACGTCCTCCGCACCACCTGCGGCAGCCACGCCATGAGCCTCGCGGCCACCTGGAGGGCGGACAACGACGGCCTCTACCTCGACGGGGAGCCCATCGCCCGCTCCGAGCAACCCATCGTCGGCGTCGCGAGCCACCGGGGGGAGCTCTGGGCGATCACCAACGGCTCGGGCGTGATGCGCCTGCGGAAGCGCCTCGTGGAGTCGAGACCGCCGCTGGGCTCCATCGACGACGACCTGATCTACTCCCTCCTCCCCGAGCAGGACGGGCAGGCCTGGGTCGGCACCAGCCGCGCCGGCCCCTGGCGCCTGTCGCCCGCTCCCCAACGCGTCGACACCGGCGAGACCTGGCGCGCCAACCACACCATCGCCCTCGCGCGTGACGCCGACGGGGGCGTGTGGGCGGGCAACGACTGGGGCGCGTGCCGGGTCGACGGCGACACATGCACCTACGTGCTCGAGGACGTCCACGCAGTGCGCGCCTTTCATGTCGCCCACGACGGCGAGGTGTGGGCGGCGTCCGAAGACGGACTCTGGCGTGACCTCGCGGGCACGTCGCGGCTGGTCGAGGAGCTCGGCGGCGCGCCGGTGGGCTCCGGGCGCGTGTTCGCCCCCGGACGCGACGACGAGGAAGTGTGGCTCGGGACCATGCGGAGCGGCGTCCTGCAGCTGCGGGGCGACGACGTCCGGCGCTGGACCACCGCGGACGGACTGAGCAGCGACCGCATCCGCAGCTTCCTCATGGACGGCGACGACGTCTGGATCGGCACCGGCGACGGCGGGATCTGCAGACTCCGCCCCGAGACCGGCGCCATCGCGTGCGTCACGACCGAGGACGGCCTGCACGAGGACTGCGTGCACTCCCTCTTCGTCGACGACCAGCAGCGCCTGTGGATGAGCACGAACCGAGGCATCGCCTGGGTGCCCTTCGCCCACGTGCGCGAGGTGGCCGACGGGACGCGGGAGCAGGTGGACGGCGTGGTCCTCGGCGTCGCCCACGGCATGCGCGACCGCGAGGGGAACGGGGGACAGGGGTCCGTCGCGGGATGGGACGACAGCAAGCGGCTCTGGTTCGCGACCCAGAGCGGCGCCGCCGTCGTCGATCCCGCTCAGGTGCCGGTCCCGTCCCCGCCCCCGGTCGCCTTCGACGAGCTCCGCGTGGACGGCGCGCGGCGGGGCGAGTCCGAGTGGAGGGCGGGGGAGACGCTCCGCCTGGAGCCCGGAGAAGGGCAGCTGCGGGTCCGGTGGTCCGCCCCGGAGCTCGCCTGGCCCGACGCCCTGCGCTTCCGCTACCGCCTCGCCCCCCACACGGAGTGGCGTGGCCCGACCGTGGAGCGCGAAGCGGTGTGGCTGGAGCTCCCTCCCGGCCCCTTCTCGGTCGAGGTCCAAGCGGGCCTCGCGGGGGCGTGGTCCGCGCCCGCCACGATCACCGGCGAGCGACGCCCCGCCTTCGCCGAGACATCGGGGTTCCTCCTGGCGCTCCTGGGCCTCGCCCTCGGCGGCGTCGGCGGGGTCGCGCTGTGGCGGGGTCGACTCCAGCGCCAGCGTCAGAAGGAGCTCGAAGACGAGGTAGCGCGGCGAACGGCGGGCCTGGAGTCCACGACCCGCGCGCTCCAGCGCCAGAACGAGGAGATCGCCCGCCAGAACCGGGAGATCGCCGCCCAGGCCGAGCGCCTCGAGGAGCTGGACGCCCTGCGCAAGCGCCTCGTCGCGGACCTGTCCCACGAGCTGCGGACGCCGCTGGCGCTGGTCGCCGGACCGCTCCAGGACCTCGCGGACGACGCGCCGCGCCTGTCCCCCGTGAACAAGCAACGCCTCGAGGTGGTGCAGCGGAGCGTGGGGCGCCTCCAGGACCTCATCGGCCAGCTCTTCGACCTGACGCGCCTCGAGCACGGCCGGCTTCCCCTGCGGGCGCGCCGCCAGGACCTGAGCGGGCTGACGGCGGCGGTGATGACCAGCTTCCAGGTGCCCTTCGCCGAGGCGGGGGTGCGCCTGACGGGCGACGTAGGCGCGGCGCGGTGGCTGTACTACGACGGCGACCTCGTGGAGAAGGTGCTGACCAACCTGCTGTCCAACGCGCTCAAGTTCACGCCGAAGGGCGGGGCGGTGACGGTGTCGGTGGTGGACCACGGCGACGGGGCGCGGGTCGCCGTGCAGGACACGGGCATCGGGGTGGACGCAGCCGACCAGGCGCGGCTCTTCGACCGGTTCTTCCAGGCCGACCAGGGGGACCAGCGGCGGTTCGAGGGCGCGGGCATCGGCCTCGCGCTGTGCCGGGAGCTGATCGAGCTGCACGGCGGGACCATCGGGGTCGACTCGGCCGCGGGCGCCGGGAGCACTTTCTGGTTCGAGCTGCCCGGCGGCGTCGCCCATCTCGCGCCGGACGACATCGACACGGGGACGACCCCGGAGCCGCTCGCCGAGCTTCCGCCGCTGCCCACCGAGGAGGACGCGGCCGGCGGCGCCTCGATCCTCGTGGTGGAGGACCACCCGGACATGCGCCAGTACCTCGCCGCGCACCTGCGCAGCCGCTTCGACGTGGCCGAGGCGCCCGACGCCATCGAGGCCCTGAAGCTCATCGCCGACGACCCGCCGTCGCTCATCGTGAGCGACATCATGATGCCGGTGATGGACGGGCTGACCCTTGCGCGCCAGCTGCGCGGCAACCCGGAGACGGCCCAGATTCCCATCGTCCTCGTCAGCGCGAAGGCGACCGATGAAGACCGGCGCGAGGGGCTCGAGGTGGCGGACGCCTACCTCGCGAAGCCGGTGCGCATGCGCACCCTGGTGGAGACCGTCGCCCGCCTCACGAAGAGCGTGGAGCCAGAGCCGGAGCCAGCGGCCCCCTCAGAAGCCGACGTCCAGCTGCTCGAGCGCCTCACGCTGGTGACGCGTCGCCACCTCGCCGCGGACCAGTTCGGGGTGAAGGAGATGGCGGGGCACCTCGCCCTGTCCCCGCGGCAGATGCGGCGGACGGTGCGTCGGCTGACGGGCATGGCCCCGTCCGAGTTCCTGCGGGAGCAGCGGATGGAGGTGGCCCACGAGCTGCTCGTCGGAGGGACCTACACGACGACCGCCGAGGTGGCCGCCCAGGTCGGCCTCACCCCCGCGTACTTCTCGCGCCTCTACACGAACTGGTACGGCCACCCGCCGACGGACGACCTCCCCTGACAGACCGGACATGCCGATCACGGATCGGACATGGCCGCTGCGAGGATCGGACATCGTGATGCCCTGAGCGGACAAACCGATGTCCGCAGCGGCCACCGGCCCTACGTCCCCCGTTTCTCATGCCATGACCTTGGACATGGCGAACGCACCTCACACCTTTCAGTCCCACCTCGTCGGCGAGCGGATCCTGCTCCTCGGCGGGAGCGGCTACCTCGGCCGCGTCCTCGCGGCGCGCATCCTCGCGACGACCCCCTGCGACCTCGTGCTGCCCCTCCGGGCCCACCACGACCCGCGGGCGGTCGTCCACGCCATCGCGGCCGAGGACCCCCGCCTGAACCTGCACACCGTCGCGCGCCGCACGAAGCGGGTGGTCCTGCCCGACTCGCTCCTCGACCTGGCGCCCCTGTGCCGTGCCGCGGGCGTCCGCGGAGTCCTCCACTGCGCCGGCTCGGTGTCCTACTTCGACCGCGCCGCCCTCGAGGCGGGCAACCAGCGCCTCACGGCCGGCGCCCTCGCGCTCGGAGAGGCGCTCGGCGTGGACTGGTTCGTCTACCTCTCCACCGCCTTCGCGTCCGGCTACCGCAGCGGCCCCATCGGCGAGCAGCTGCACGGTGCCCCGTTGGACGGGGACCCGACGGCGTACACCGCGAGCAAGCGCGCCTGCGAGCACCTCGTCGCGGCCAGCGGCCTGCCCGCCCTCATCGCGCGCCCCTCGGTCGTCATCGGCGACAGCCGCAGCGGCTACTACAGCGGCCGCCCCTACGGCGTCTACCAGCTGTGGCGAGGCTTCGAGCGGCTGCTCGCCCACCGCTGGCAGGAGACGGCGCACGCGGTCGTGTCCGACCAGAAGCTCCAGGTCGTCCACCAGGACGCCGTCGCCGACGGGCTGATCGCGGCGCTGAAGCAGTTCCGGCCCGGGCGGATCCTCCACCTCGTCTCGGACCCGGCGCACCTGCCCACCGCGCGCGACGCCTGGGCGCTGTGGATCCGCCACGTCGTCCGCCCCGAGGAGGTCCGGTTCCACCCCAGCCTCGAGGCCACCGAAGGGGAGTCCCTCTCGCCGTCGCAGCGCCTGTTCCTGGAGTTCACGTCCACGAACCTGGAGATCGCCGACCGCAGCTGGGCCTTCGAGACCACCGGCCTCTGGGAGCTCGGCGTCCCCTTGCCCGTCGCCGACGCCCGCAGCCTCCTGCGCTGCCAGGAGGCATTCGTGGCCGGCTCCCGCCGCATGCAGTCCTACCTCGCCATGACCCCCACCCCGGAGCACCCCGATGTCGTCCTTTCCGCCTGACGTGTTCGCGACCTTCACCAGCTTCGGCGACGTCCTCCGGGCGCGTGCCGCAGGGATGGGGGAGGCACCCTCGCTCCATCGCATCGACGGCCGCGGGGAGCGCGCCGAGACCTGGACGTTCGCGGAGCTCGACCGCCGCGCCCGCTCCGTCGCCGCGCTGCTCGAGCGCCGGGGCCTGGGCGGGGAGCGCGCCCTGCTCATGTTCGAGCCGGGCCTCGACTTCGTCGCCGCCTTCTTCGGGTGCTTGTACGCCGGCGTCGTCGCCATCCCGGCCTACCCGCCGGACCCGTCGCGGCTCACCCGGAGCCTGCCGCGCTTCGTCGCCCTCGTGGAGGACAGCGGCGCGAAGACCGTGGTCACGACGTCCCTCATCGCCCAGCTGGCGGGCGCGCTCGTCGAGTACGCCGACGGGCTGAAGGAGCTGACGGCCGTCGCCATCGACGAGGCCGACCCGGCGGATGCGGAGACCTGGACGCCGCCCACGCTGCGCCGCGTGCACCCGGCGTTCATCCAGTACAGCTCCGGGTCCACGTCGTCGCCGAAGGGCATCGTCGTGACCCACGGCAACCTGCTCGACCACGCCTTGACCCTGGAGGCCCTCGACCACGACTCGCCCGGCCGCAGCGGGCTCTGGTGGCTGCCGAGCTACCACGACCTCGGCCTCATCGCGGGGATCCTCCAGCCCGTCTTCTACGGCGTGCAGACGAGCCTCATGTCCCCCATCGACTTCCTGAAGCGGCCGATGGCGTGGCTGCGGGCGATCTCGGAGATGCGGCCGACGCACACCGGCGGGCCGAACTTCGGATACGACCTCTGCGTGCGGAAGTTCGACCCCGCCGAGCTCGAGGGGGTCGACCTGTCCTCGGTGACCGTGTGGGTCAACGCCGCCGAGCGCGTGCGCAAGGAGACCATCGACCGGTTCGTGGAGACGTTCGCGCCCTACGGCGTGACGCGCGAGGCGTTCGGGCCGGCGTACGGGCTGGCCGAGGCCACGCTCGTCGTCAGCACGAACTACGGGCCGAAGGAGCCGGTGTGCGTGCGCGTGGACCGGGCGGCGCTCGCCGAGGGGCGGGTGGAGGTGATGGCCGCGGCCGACGTCGGTGGCGCATCGGGTGGTGCCGCGACCGCCCCCTCGGAGGACCCAGCCGGCCAGTGGCTCGTGGGGGTGGGGGCGCCCGGAGACGTCGTGGACGTCGCGATCGTCGAGCCCACCACGCTCCGCCGGCTGGGCGCGGGCCGGACCGGCGAGATCTGGGTCCACACCCCGTCGGTGGCCGACGGCTACCTGGAGCGTTCGGAGCAGACCACCGAGACGTTCTCCGCCTTCCTCCCCGACGACGGCCGCTCCTGGCTGCGCACCGGCGACGTGGGCTTCCTGCACGAGGGCGAGCTCTTCATCACGGCGCGCCTGAAGGACCTCGTCATCATCCGCGGCCGCAACCACGCGCCGGAGGACATCGAGCGTGCGGTCGAGGAGGCTCACCCGGCGGTGCGCCCCGGCTGCGTCGCGGCGTTCTCCGTGGAGCACGACGGCGAGGAGCGGCTCGTGGTCGCCCTCGAGACCCGGCGGGACGGCGACGTGGGCCAGCTCGTGACCGACGCGGTGCGCATGCGCCTCGCCGAGGACGGGTTGCGGGTCTGGCGGGTGCAGCTCCTCGGGCGCGGAGAGATGCCGAAGACGTCGAGCGGGAAGCTCCAGCGGCACGCAGCGCGCGCGGCGTTCGTGGCGCAGCTCGACGAGGAGGCAGCGCGGGTCGATGAGGTGCGCCAGTGGCTGGTCGCCCAGGTGACCCAGCGCGGCGACGGCGGCGGCGTGGACCTGTCCCGGCCGATCCTCAGCTACGGCATCGACTCGCTGGAGGGCGTGGCCCTCATCGGCGACCTGGAGAAGGTGGTGGGGCGGGAGCTGTCCGCCCGCCTCGTGTTCGACAACCCGACCCTGCAGGTGCTGGCCGAGCGGGTCGCTGGAGCGGCGCGGTGAGGCACGCGGGAGGGGAGATGACGATGGAGACGCAGGAGGCGATGCCGTCGGAGACCGAGGTGCAGAGGGGGAACGAGGCGATGCCGTCGGAGAAGGAGGCGCTGGCGCGGCTCATGGGCCTCGCGGTGTTCGGGGAGCGCGTGGCCGCGCGGACCTACAACCTCTGCGCGAAGCTCGAGCCCCGCCATCGGGACCTCCTGCGCCGGTTCGCGCAGATGGAGGGGCAGCACGCGCTGTGGTTCAAGCAGGCGAGCGAGGCGAACGGCGTCACCCCGGACAAGGAGTTCGCGGAGCAGGAGCTCGGCTACCTCCTGGAGCAGGTGGACGCCTACTTCGAGGCCGGCGACTTCGACGCGCTGCTCGTGGTGCAGGGCTTCATCGTGGAGAGCCTCGCCATCGCGACCTACGCGCCCTACCTGGAGGTCGCCGAGAAGTACCCGGGGACGAAGGAGGTCTTCCAGCGCGCGCTCGACGAGGAGCACTACCACGTGGACTGGGTCATCCGGTGCCTGCGCCTGCGCTGGTTCGACGACGACGAGGGCTTCCTCGCCCTGACCCGCCGCGTGAACGTGCAGGGCATCGACTGCATCGGCGGCTCGCTGATGAACATCGCCTCGTCGCTGGACCGCATCGGGCTCTCGGGAGCGGACAGCGCGGGCGCGATGATGGACGGCTACACCGAGCTGCTGGAGCGGGTGGGGATCGACCGACGGCCCGCCACCCGCAACGTCGTCTCGCTGTTCATGCCGCTCATGCGGAAGTACCGGAGCCAGCGACGAGCGGAGGTGGCCCATGCCTAGCGCAGCGATGGCGCAGTCTGCGGGGGCGCATGCCGACCGGAGGGCGGAGGCCCGGGCCCTGCTGTGGGCCATGCTCGATGCGGTGGAAGGGCACACGGTGGCGCGGTACGCCGCGGCGGCCCCGGAGCTGCTGACGCCGGGCAAGAAGGCCGCCCGGGACGCGGTGGCGTGGCGGGCGGCGGGGACCTCGCTCGCGGGGACTCCGCTGGAGACGGCGGTGGACTCACTCCTCGCGGCGGCGACGGGGGACGGGAGCCTGACGGACGCGCTCCTCCTCCAGGGCCTCGTCCTCGAGCAGCTCGGGGTGACGATCTACCGGACGTTCGGTGACGGGCGGCTCTCCGACGACGGAAGCGACGTGGCGACCCTCGCGGGAGCGGCGTCCGAGGAGGTGTCGGCGCTGGCGGCCGAGCGGCTGTGCGCGGAGATGCCCAACGCCGACGCGCGCTTCGACGCCTTCGCGGAGCGGACGGACGCGATGTTCGTGCGGCTCGATGCCCTCGGCGAGGCCCTGGACACAGCGTTCTCCGGGCCCTTCGGCCTGCACTTCGAGGACGTGATGGGCGAGTTCATGGCCGATCTCCTCCCCGCCTGCACCGACGGGCTCGGGCTGCAGCGGCGCGAGGTGATCGTCCACCTCACCCATGCGCTGATGGGCTGAGGCGATGTCGGCGGCGTTGGCGATCGAGCACGGTGTGGACGCGCCGGTGGACCCCGAGTCCGCCGAGCGCGCGCGCCTGGACGCCTTCGCCCGGGACGTGCGCGCCCTGGAGGACGAGCTGCGGGCGGGCATGGGCTCCGACGACGTGGCGCACCTGGAGCGGCTCTGCGCGTGGCGGGACAAGGGTCTGCGGTGGGGCCGGGCGCTGACGGCCGTCGGCTTCGACCCCATCACCTTTGGCCTCGGCTGCGCGCTCCTGTCGGTGAGCAAGCTGCTCTCGGTGGGTCCCCTCGGCCACGACATCTATCACGGAGCCTGGGACAAGGTGCCCGGCGCGGAGCGGTTCGCGTCGGAGACGTGGGACTGGGACGCGCCGATCGACAAGGAGATCTGGCTCACGATGCACAACCGCCGCCACCACCCCCACACGGGCAAGGCGGAGGTCGACGCAGACGGCCACTTCGTGTTCGCGCGCATCAACCCCCACGTGCGCCGCGATGCGCTGACGCGGTGGCAGCTTATGGTCGCGGTGTTGTCGCTGGGGGCGTTCACCCACCTCGCCCACATGCAGTACATGGGCGTGTTCGACGCCTTCGCGGACAAGGTCCTGGGGCGCCCGCGGGTCCACGCCGAGGTGCTCACGACGCGGCAGGCGCTGGGGCGCTGGTGGCGCTCGGTGCGCGGGTACGTGAAGCGCCACTACCTCGTGGGCCCGCTGTGGTGGGGGCCGCTGGCGCCGAAGGTGTGGCTCGGCGAGTGGATCGCAGGGCGGGTCCGGGATCTCGCGCTCTTCTACTTCGGCTTCGCGACGCACGCCGGCGAAGGCAGCCGGTGGCACCCCGAGGAGCACCGGTCGGGCTCGCGGGGGGCGTGGCTGCGGGACCAGGTGGCGGTGACGTACAACACACGCCTGCCGTACTGGATGAGCACCGTGCTCGACGCGGTGGACTTCCACATCGAGCACCACGTCTTCCATCGCCTGCCGTCCCACCTGTACCGCGTGGCCGCGCCGCGCCTCGAGGCGATCTGCGCGGAGCACGGCGTGCCCTACCGGGTAGAGCCGCTGGGCCGGAGGATCTGGGCGACGTTCCGGGAGTTCTGGCGGCTGCGGTAGGGGCGAACCGGGAGCCGATCGGGGACTGAGTCCGGCCCGCCGGCAATGGATGCGGTCGACCGCGCGTAGACCAGGCACCCGTGAGCATCCAGGCCCCACCACACTGCGCTGTCGTCAGCACCGGCTCCGAGCTCCTGCTCCGGTTCGGGTACAGCGCGGTGGCCCGCGTGGTCGCGTTCGGGTGCCTGGGACTGGCGGTGGGCTGGGTGGTGGCCTGGCTCCGCCTCCCCCCGGAGGGAGGCGGGAGCCCGGAGCTGTTCGGCCTCTTCCTCCTGGCGGTGGCGGCGATCTACCCCCTGCTCGTGACGACCACGAACTCCCGCTTCATCAAGGTGACCACGGACCACATCCACACCTGGTCGGGCCCCTTGCCCTGGAGGGGACGGGCCCGGGTCGCGCGCGCCGGCCTGGAGCAGCTGTTGTGCAGGACGCTCCAGGAGTTCGACGGCGAAGCGGAGCAGGACGTCCACTACCTCTACGGCATCCGCAAGGACCGGCGCCTGCTCCGGGTCGCCCGGCTCGGCAGCGTCGACCAGGTCCTGTGGGCGGAGCAGGAGATCGAGCGGTGGCTCGGCATCGAGGACCGCCGCGTATCGGGGGCCACCGCCTTCCGCGCCTGAGACGCCCTACAGCACCCAGCTCATGCACTCGCAGTCGACCTCGTTCCGGTCCACCAGCGACCAGTACGTGACGGCGCCGAGCATCAGGGCGTTGCCGGCCAGGGTCGCCTCGACGACCAGCCAGTCGCGCGACGGCGGCGGAGGCAGGTTGCGGTACTGGGCGCACGGCCGCTTGTCGACGCCCCAGGTCCAGGAGAGCGGGCTGTCCTGGCTGGAGACGAGCGCCGCGGAGCCGAGGGCGCTCGCGAGGAACAGCGCGGGAAGCAGCTCGACCTTCATGACGCCGGACCGTGGAGGGGGTTCATGGGGTCACGCCCACAGACGCCACGCGTACGACGCCCACGCTGTGGCCCCAGCGCAGGCGAGCACGGCGGGCACGAAGGCGGCGCACGAGAGGACCCCGACGACGAGAGAGCCCGTCCAGCCGAGGCCGACGTGGGCGCGGAGCCCGATGACGAACAGGGCCGTCGCGAGGACGAGGGAGGGCAGCTCGCCGCTCGGCACTACGAAGAGGAGTCGAGCGGCGAAGGCGTAGCAGGCGACCCGCACGAGCCGGGCGAGGAGTGTGGGCGCGACCGTCCGGAGCAGCCCCCAGGCGACGAGGGCGACGACGAGGGTGGCTGCGGTCTCCCCAAGGGCCGTGAGGACCACGCCGACGGGGATCCAGAGCATCGCGACGCGACCGGCCGAGTCGAGGACGTTCCACGTGCCCCAGGAGACCCCCGTGCCGGACGCGAGGAGCAAACCGAGGACCGACGACGCGGCGAGGGCGGTGACGAAGCGGAAGCGCAGGGCGTGGGCGGCGCGGGGCTGGCCGAGCCCGGAGAAGAACGCCTGGGGCGCGAGCACGACCGCGGCGAGGGTGCGCAGGACCTCCATGCGTTCACGCTAGGAGGGGAGTGTTGCGGGTGTGCGGAGGTATCGCGGGGAGCCGGTGGCGGCCGTGTGGAGGCCGCGCGGCCGACGACGCGACCCCGGGGGGCCGCGCCGCCGGCGGGGGCTCAGTCCGCGAGGCGCATGTAGAGGTCGGTGATGCAGTTCTCGGGGTTCTCCGAGTCCATGACCCGGTAGATCTCGAAGCACGGCCCGCCCTCGACGGTGTGCCCGCTGGTGGGCAGCCACTGGCCCGCGAAGCGCTGCCACGCATCGCCGAGGCCGGGGTAGGCGCCCTCGTAGCGGGCGCGGGCGTAGGTGCCGCCCTCGATGACGCGCTCCTCGAGGTCGTCGGGGAGCGGCGTGTCGGCGCCGAGGCTGATGCAGGCCTCGGACCGGAGCTCCTCGGGCGGGGTGGACTCGGGGTCGTCGTAGGAGATGGCGAGGGTGACGGTCTCGGGGCCGTGGAGGCGGTGCTCGCCGGCGATGGCGTGGAGGCGATGGAAGGCGCCGCCGATGAGGTGGTAGGGGCCGACGTGGGTCAAGTAGCCGACGCGAAGGGGCTGGCGGTTCTCGATGACGATGTTCATGGCGATCTCGCTGGTGGTGAAGGTGGGGATGCGGCGGTCGCTACGGAAGTGCAGCCCCGTCGCGGTGGGCAGCTCGATGGGTGGGTCGGGCAGGTCCGGAGTGCGGGCGAAGGCGGACGGTGGGACGCCGAAGCGGTCGCGGAAGGCGCGGGTGAAGGCCTCGTGGGCCTCGTACCCGGCGTCGAGGGCGACCTCGGTGATGGGCGGCGCCTCGGCGAGGAGCTGGACGGCGGCGCGCTCGAAGCGCAGGCGCCGGTGCAGCTCGAGGGCGGACTCGCCGAGCATCCCCTTGAAGACGCGGTGGAAGTGGAACCGCGACATGCCGGCGGCCCGGGCGACGGCCGCGCCGTCGAGCGGGGCGTCGAGATGGTCGAACACATGCTCGACGGCCGCGGTGACGGCGCGTTCGTAGAAGGAGAGCGTGTCCGGGCGCGGCATGCGTGTCGACGTCATGTTCGGACTCTAGGAAGGGTCGGCAGGGGGTGCTTGACCGCGATTGCGGAGTTTCTTGGGTAGCCTGCACGTGTGCAGGATCTGCCCCCGAAGCTGTCGCGACTGCTCGACGCCGACCCGCGGGTCGAGGCAGCGTGGCTGTTCGGGAGCGTGGCCCGCGGGGACGACGGCCCCACGAGTGACCTCGACGTCGGCGTGCTCCTTGGGGAGGCGCCGCGGACGCTTCTGGGACAGCCCTGGTCGCTGGCCGAAGAGCTCACCGCAGCGGCCGGGCGCGAGGTCGACCTCGTGGTCCTGAACGACGCGCCGGTGGACCTCGTGGTCCGCGTGTTCCGCGACGGGCAGCTCCTCGTCGGGCGGGACTCCTCGGCCCGCGTGGCGTTCGAGGTGCGCACCCGCAACGCCTACTGGGACCTCCTTCCCTACCTGGAGGAGTACCGGAGGGGCGCATGACGGACGCGGCCTCACACATCGCGTCCGCCGAGCGGCTCGGCGAGCCGCGGACGAACTCCGGCCTCTTCGACCTGCTCGCAGGCGCGGGGTGGCTCAGTGGCGACGAGGCCGAGCTGTGCCGGGCGATGGTGGGGTTCCGCAACGTCGTCGTGCACGGCTACACGCAGGTCGACGTGGCGGTGCTGCGCGACGTGCTCGAGAACCATCTGGGGGATCTCGAGGGAGTGGTCGCGACCCTACGGGGGCGACTCAGCGGCTGAACCCCCGTCCTGCCGCGCCAGGGGGGACGGAGGGCGGCCGCTTGCGGCCGGTCCCTGGGGCGTGGCCGGCGGAGCCGGGCGCGACCCAGGACGGAGCGCGCATGCGCGACCCCGGAGGAGAACCGGTGCCGCCTGCGGCAGGCGCCCGACACACGACCACCCCGTTGCGTCCCCGAAGGCTTCCCGACCCGCCCGCGTCGCCTTGACCGCCCCCACCCTCGGATACATAGTCCGCCGATGCCGCAGACCCCTAAATACGCCGCTGTCATCGCGCTCTGCGGCTTGCTCCTGGCGCTCGCGCCGCCGGCCGAGGCCGCGGACCTGCAGTCCGCCATCCTCAAGGTCCAGCGGGATGCCCAGACCGCCCTCGTCAACGTCCAGCCGGTCACGGAGACCTTCAACCGGGGCGAGCGGCGCAAGCGCAGCAGCGTCGGGTCCGGGTTCCTCATCGACTTGGACGGCCACATCGTCACGAACTATCACGTGGCGGGGCGCGCGAAGCGGGTCATGGTCACGCTGTTCAACAAGGAGCGCGTCGAGGCCGAGCTCATCGGGGAGGACCCGTCCACGGACCTCGCCGTCATCCGCATCCCGAAGGAGCTGGTCTCCGAGTACCGCATGAAGCCGCTGAGCTTCGGCGACTCGGACCGGCTCGAGGTCGGGGAGTTCGTGATGGCGCTGGGCAGCCCGCTCGCGCTGGCGCGGACCATGACGTTCGGCGTCGTGTCCAACAAGGACCGCTACCTGCCCGAGGGCATGAGCCTGCCGACGGGCGAGCGCACCGGTGACTTCAACACCTGGATCCAGACCGACGCCGCCATCAACCCCGGCAACTCCGGCGGGCCGCTGATCAACCTGGCGGGGCAGGTCATCGGGGTGAACACCCGCGGCGCCATGTTCGCCGACAACATCGGGTTCGCCGTCCCGGCCGCCACCGCGAAGACCGTGGCCGGCGCCCTCGTCTCCGACGGCGAGGTGCGGCGCTCCTGGGCGGGAGTCAGCTTCCAGTCGCTGCAGGACTGGGAGGCGCTGTTCGGCATGGAGGAGGCGCGGGGCGTGCTCGTGGCCAGCGTCGAGCCGGGCGCTCCATCGCAGGCGGCGGGGCTCCAGGCCGGGGACATCCTGCTGAGCTACGGCGGCACCGACGTGACCGCGCGCTTCGACGAGGAGCTGCCGCGGCTCTACCAGATGATCGCGGACACCCCCATCGGCGACGAGGTCCCGCTGCGCGTCCTGCGGCGCGACGGCGAGGTGGACCTGACGCTGACGACCGTGGAGACCGGCAAGCTCTCGGGCCAGGAGTTCGAGGCGAGCGACTGGGGCTTCACGGTCCGCGAGATCACCGACCAGATGGTCTTCCAGTACGAGCTCGAGTCGGGCGACGGCGTCCTCGTGGAGGGCGTGCGTACCGGCGGTCCGGCGGCGCGGGGCAACCTGCGGCGGGGGCAGGTCGTCGTGCAGGTCGCGGACGAAGCGGTCACGGACCTCGAGTCGTTCGAGGCGCGCTACGAGGCGGTCCGCGGCGAAGGGGGCAACGTCCTCCTCCACGTGCTGGAGGCCGCCCGTCAGCGCTACGTGCTCGTCCAACCGGGTGACTCCGGGGAGGGCTCGCCATGAACCGCTCGGCCGTCGCGCTCCTCCTCCTGCCGCTACTCGTCGCCTGCCCGGCGCACGCGAAGAAGCGCGGCAAGACCCAGACCACGCCGGACTTCTACGCCGCTGCGTCGCCCACGATCGCCACCGTCACGTTCTCCCAGGAGTTCGTGGCTGGGGGCAGCACGCAGCAGACGACCTCGTTCACGGACGGCGTCGTCATCTCGCCGGACGGCCTCGTGCTGATCCCCGGCACCGTGCGCTTCCCCCAGAGCGGCCCCGGGCGGCTGCAGTCCGGGACCCTCCCCGAGCTGACCAGCTTCCGGCTCGACTTCGCCGACGGCCGCCAGCACGAAGCGGAGGTCGTCGCGTTCGACACGGACCTGAACCTCGGCCTGCTCCGCATCACCGACGGCGACGACGACTTCCCCCACGTCACGTTCCGCGACGGGTACGCCGCCCAGGTGGGCGACGGCCTGCGGTCCATGACGCTCTACACCGAGGAGTACGGGCGGACCCCGGTGTACTCGCCGCTGGCCATCAACGCGCTGCTGTCGACGCCCCAGGAGGTGTGGTCCCTGAGCGGCGCCGGCACGAACCTGCTCGGGGCGCCCCTGTGGGACGGCAAGGGCAAGGTCGTCGGCGTGGTCGCCCAGGTGCCGATGAGTCCCGGGGCGGCGCGGCAGGTGCGCCCGCAGCTGAGCGGGGCGGTGGGTCTGTCCTACGACCGGTTCGCGGGCTGGCTCGCCGAGGCGCAGGACCTCGCGCTCACGACGGCCGAGGCGCCCGAGGAGGAAGAGGAGGCCGGCTGGCTCGGCATCGAGTTCCAGGCGCTGGAGCGGCCGCTCGCGAAGCACCTCGGCGTCAGCGAGGGCGGCGGGATCTTCGTCACGCGCGTCATCTCCGGGTCGCCGGCGGCCAAGGCGGGCATCGAGCCGCTGGACATCCTCGTGTCGCTCGACGGCGAGCGGATCCCCGTGAACCAGGACAGCGACCTGAACAAGTTCATCGAGCGTGTGCGGGCGGGCAAGCCCGGAACGGTCGTGCGGTTCGGGCGCGAGGCGCGCAGCGGCGCGACGGACGAGGTCTCGGTCACGCTGGCGAACTCGCCGAAGACGGAGCTCCAGGCGGAGCGGCGCACGAACGACGACTTCGAGATCACGGTCCGGGAGATCACCCTGGGCACCCTGCTCGCGCAGCGCCTGCCGCCGGAGACGGCGGGCGTCATCGTGGACGGCGTCACGGGCGCTGGCTGGGCCGGCCTCGCGGGCGTGGGGCGCGGGATGATCATCCAGCGCATCAACGACTACGACGTCACCGACCTCGACTCGTTCGAGGCGGCGCTGGCGAAGGTCACGGAGGAGCAGCCGGAGAAGGTGCTGTTCTTCATGCGCTTCCGGCGCGACACGCGGTTCTTCGTCGCCGAGCCTGACTGGACGGAGCTCGACGAGCAGTGAGCGCCGGGTTCCCCACAGCGCAGGGGCCCGCGGTGTTCCTCGCGGCCTACGAGGCGGCGGTGCGTCCCCTGCGGACGCGGCACGGGGAGACCTACTGGCGGTTCGCCCTCACCGGGGACGGGGCCGAGCAGCGGGCGCTGGAGCAGCTCGAGGGGGAGATCTCCCAGCTGCACGCGGATCCGCAGGCGTGCGAGGCCATCGCGCGCTGGCTGGAGACCGAGCTGGACCCGTTGGTGGCGCGCCAGCTGGCGCTGCTGCTGCCCGAGTTCCGCAAGAGCCAGGTCGACGAGGGGCTGCGGCTGCGCATCATCCGGCTCGGGCTCGAGCTCGAGGAGGTGTTCACCACGCATCGTCCGGTCGTGGACGGCGAGACGATGACGTCGAACCGGCTGGACCGGGAGCTTCTGGTGTGCGCCGACCCGCGGCGGCGGCGGGCGGTGTGGGAGGCGACGCGGGACATCGGGCGGCGCGTGCGGGACTCGGTGGTGGAGCTGGCGCGGCTGCGCAACGAGCTCGCGCGGGAGCTGGGCTTCTCGGACCACTTCACGATGGAGCTCGCCGACCAGGAGATGGACAGCGGAGTCCTTTTCGGGATCCTGGACGCCCTGCGGGCAGCGACGGACGGGCCCTGGCGGGAGCTGAAGGCGCGCATCGACGCGGAGCTGGCGGTCGAGCGGGGTGTCCCGGTGGCGGAGCTGAAGCCGTGGGACTACCCGGACCGGTTCCTCCAGTCGATGCCGCGGCGGCGCCCGGGGCAGGACACGGACGCGTGGTTCAGCCTGGCGGCGATCAAGCGGAACACGCGGGGGTTCTACCGGGGCATCGGGCTGCCGGTGGACGACCTGTGGCGGCGGGCGGATCTGCTGCCACGGGACGGCAAGTCGCCGCACGCGTTCTGCATCGGGATCGACAACCCGAGCGACGTGCGGGTGCTCTGCAACCTGGACAGCACGGCGCGGTGGATGGAGACGACGCTCCACGAGTTCGGGCACGCGGTCTACAACGCGGGGATCTCGGAGGAGCTGCCCTGGCTGCTGCGGGACGCGGCCCACACGTTCATCACCGAGGCGGTGGCGATGTTCTTCGGCCGGATGGTGAAGACGGCGCCGTGGCTGGTGGACGTCGCGGGCGTCCCGCGGGAGATCGCAGGGCGCGCGCAGGGCGAGCTGGACGAGGCGCAGCTGGTGTTCGTGCGCTGGGCGCTTCTGGTGACGTACTTCGAGCGCGAGCTCTACCGGGACCCGGACCAGGACCTGGAGGGGCTCTGGTGGGAGCTCGCCGAGGACCTGCAGGGGCTGCGGCGGCCGGATGGCTGGGACGCGCCGGACTGGGCGAGCAAGGTGCACATCGCCTGCTACCCGGCGTACTACCAGAACTACGTGCTGGGAGAGCTGCTGGCGTCGCAGTTCCGGGCGACGCTCATGGAGCGCACGGGACAGGACGGCGAGCCGGGCTTCGCGGGTCGTAGGGAGGTGGGCGCGTTCTTCGGTCCGCTGTTCGCGGACGGACAGCGGGAGCGCTGGGACGCGTGCGTGCAGCGGCACACGGGAGCGGCGCTGAGCCCGAACCACTGGGTCGCGCAGTTCGCGCGGTAGGGAGACGGCATGGACATCGGCGGGTACACGGGGGACAGGGTCTGGCTCATCGCGCTGGTGGCGGCGTTCAACCTCGCCTGCATCCTGCTGTGGTTCATCGTGGGCGCGCTGCGGCGAGCCCAGAACGGGACGCTCACGGAGGCGCGCACGTTCATCGAGCTGATGCGGCGCCAGCGGGAGAGCGCGAAGCTGACGTCAGCGCGGGCGAGCGAGTTCGACGCGATGGTCGCCGAGGCCGAGGCCAAACTCGACGAGGGCGAGTCGATGGGCCCCCTCTGGGGCCGCAAGCACCTGACCAGCGCGAACATCGTCTTGCACGGTCTGGCCGACAAGTTCCCGGAGCTGTCGGATCCGGTGAACGAGAAGATGGTGCGGTAGGAGAGCCGCGTCGGTCGGGCTCTCTACCCCGCCCTGCGCGCCACCACCAGGAACACCGGATAGCGCCGCTCGTCCTTGTCGACCTCGCAAGCGGTCACGAAGCTCGGCGTCTCGAAGCCCGCCTCCTCCATCACCGCGCCCAGCGCGTCGCGGTCGAACCCCTGGTGGAACACGCCCTCGATGCGGGGCGGGTGGAACGAGCCGTCCTCGGCGTCGAGGTCGGCGAGCGCCAGGGTGCCGCCCGGCCGCAGGTGCGCATGGAACGCGCGCATCGCGGCGGCGGTGTCCTCGACGTGGTGCAGGGCCATGGCGCTGACGACGAGGTCGACGCGGTCGTCGAGGGGGTCGACGGTGATGTCCTGGCAGACGGTGGTGACCTTGCCTTGGAGCTCCTCCTTCGCCGCGAGCTTGCTGAGCATCGCCTCCGAGACGTCGACGGCGAGGACCTTGCCGACCTTCGGCGCCACGCGCCCGGCGAGCAACCCGGTCCCGGCGCCGAAGTCGAGCACGGTGTGCTCCGGGTCGAAGGTGACCGCTTGCTCCAGCGCGGCGAACACGCCGGAGGAGATCTGCGTGGGGATGGGACGGTCGTCCCAGTCGTCGGCCTTGTCGGCGAAGAGGTCGGTCATGGGCAGCAGGATGGCCCAGAGGACGGACCACGACGACCCGCTACCTCCCCGGCAGCGTGGCGTCGAACGGATGGCAGTCCAGGCATGACGCTCCCTCGATGGTCAGCTCCTGTTCGAACAGTCGCCCCATCTCGGGGAGGATCACCTCGTCCATCCAGATCCCCACCTCGCGCCGCTCCGGGTCCTCGATGTCCTCCACCGGCGTATCCGCGAGGCTGATGGACTCGACGGCGTCGGACGGCATCTCCCAGCCCTGCTCCTCGCCGTCCTCGCCATGGCAGGTCGCGCAGCCGAAGGCGGCGTACGTCTCGGGGTCGAAGTCCCGAAAGTGCCCGTCCATCACCGGGTTGAACAGGCGCTCCATGAACACCTTGCGCTCGTCGGCGTCGAGCTCCTCCCACGGCGCCGGCTGAACGTAGGGGGCAGGAGTGGGCGGCTCGGAGCTGCCGGCGGACGGGCAGCCGAGGCCGAGGAGCGCGGAGAAGGCGAGGAGGAAGTGCCGCACGGCGGTCGTGTAGCACGGTCTCAAGGACCTGGTGCCTAGACACGTCAACGACCGCCGGCAGGACTCCTTTCGCGACCTAGTCACCCGGGACCTCGCCGGCACCCGCTGATCGGTGATGTCGAGGCCTATCCCGTGACCCCCCCAGCTCCAACCTCGCGGAGGGGGCTGAGTCCATCGATCAACGCTCGATGCCCAGCTCTTCATCCAGGAACGAGCACGGCTGCCGATCCAGCTGGGCCTGGCGCCGACGGGCCGTGAGGGCGTCCTGGGTCGTCGCCCCTTCCGGGAGCAGCGCCCGCAGATCGGCCAGTCCGCGCCCTTCCTTGAGCATCCGCAGGAACTCGCGGAGCCCTTCCTCGGGATCGGGCGGCTGGTCGATGCGTCTCATTCCGAGAGCAGCGTAGGTTTCGCCCCCCTCGGTGCCAAGACGTCTACCGGCCCGTCCTACTCCCCCGTGTCCTCCACCACGCTCCGCACACCCGCGATGAGCTCGTCATCGGGCCCGAGGGCGTGCAGCTTCTTCCAGAGCCCGGTCTTCAGGTTCCCCACGAGGAGCATCTGCGTGATCGTCTCGTGATCTTCCGCCCGGCCGAGGCGCTGGAGGACGAGGAACACATCGGCGACGACGCCGGACAGGAGATGCCATCCCTTCCCCGCCTCGTGCTTAGCCGCGAGAGCCGCCAGGTTGTCAGGGGTGTCCTTCGCCGGCTGTAGGGTGATCGACACCAGCGTCAGATCCTCCCCGACCCGGTCACCGAACGCCTTCTGGATGGCCGCCATCTTCTGCATCGCGACCGCGCAGCTGGCCACGCACCCACCGGCGAACGTGCTGATCACCACCACGCGGTCCTTCAGGTAGCCGCTGTAGAACGGTCGGGCCGTCCCCGACTGGTCCACCAGCGGCGTCTCGGTGAAGTAGTCGCGCGCTGGATCCTCGTCGGCCGACCGGGCAGCGTCGTCCGACGAGGCGTCGTCCGACGGGTCCGCGTCCCCCGACGGGTCAGCACCCTTTGACGCCGCTCCCTCTGCCGCCTCGCGACCCGCGGCCTCCGCCGCGGCGGCCTCGCCCTCACCCGCCCAAGCAGTCCCCACCCACACGAGCCCCGCGACCAGCACCGCCACCGCAGTCCACCGCATCACGCCCATCCCTCTCTAGATGCTGCCAGGCAGCCCTACACCACCGGGTGCCGCCCCGTGTGCCGGGCCGCCGACTCCGGCAGGCGCTCTTCGACGTCCGCCACTTCGGCCACCTTGTTCAGCCGGTCCGCGACCCAGCAGCCGATGAGCGCGTTCGCCGACCAGATCGCCGCCAGCACCACTGCCGTCCGCGGGCCTGCGTCCAGCGAGCCGCCGAGGTTCGTCACGTCGAGGAGCCAGTCGCCGCCGAACAGGAGCAGCACCGACACGAACGGCGAGACCAGCGCGCGCGGCAGGACCTGGAAGTCCGCGCTGCGCCGGTCCCGCAGGCCCGCCTTGAGCCCGAACCAGGCGCCGAGGAAGTAGAAGAGGAACGACGGCCCCACGAAGATGAGCCAGTCGTCGGGCACCTCGAGCGTCACCCCGGCGAGGATCAGCAGCCCGATCAACCCCATGGCCACCGGCCCCGACAGCGCCGAGGCGGCGAACGCCCACGACCGCGCCGCTCCTACGTTGGCCTTGCGCGTCCACACCTCGCGGGCGTGCGCGATGCGCGCCACCTCCTGCGGGTCCGCCTCGCCGGTCTTGATCGCGACGATGCGCGTCGACGACTGCGGCAGGCTCTCGATCGCCTTCATGCTCGCCGAGCTGCGCGTCCGCGGCTCGTTCTTCCGCGCCAGCGCCTCCTCGAGCCGCTGCGCCACGAACTGCTTCTCGCGCGTGATCACCCGTCCCGGCCGGACCCACTGACCCACCGCAGGCTCCACCGCCTGGGTGATCGCCCGCGACAGCTCCGTCACCGAGCGGAGCCGCTGGCTGGGGTCGATCTCCAGCGCCGCCTCGATCACGCTCGCCAGCGCCGGGGGCAGCGCCGGGTTGATGACGTCCGCCCGCTCGAACCGGCCGTTCAGCTTCGCCTCGACGATCTCCCGGGGCCGCTTGTTCCCGCCCCACGGGTAGTTCCCGGTGAGCATGACGTACAGCATCATCCCTACCGAGTAGATGTCCGCCTGCTCGCTCGGCGGCGCCACCGGACGCACGCTCAGCAGCATCGAGCTCGTCCCCCCGGGGAGCAGCTCCGGCGCCATGTACGCCAGCCCGGGCCCGAGCTCGGACGCCGCGATGCCGTAGTCCGTCACCATCACCTGGTCGTCGCCGGTGCGGATGATCACGTTGCCCGGGTGGATCGCGCCGTGGGGCATCTGCCGCGCCATCGCGTGGGCCATGCCTCCGAGCATCGGCTGGATGATCGTGAGCGCGCGCGACCAGGGCATGGGGACCCCGTGGCCAGCCAGCTGCGAGACCTTCGTGCCCTCGACGAACTCGTCGATGAGGACGAGCTGCCCGTCCGGGAGCTCCAGGGCGTCGAGGTGCCGGACGATGGCGGGGTGGTCGAGCATCGCGACCACCGGCAGGAGCACGTTCAGCTGGTCGCGGAACTCGCCGCGGTCACACAGGGCCGGACGCACCGCCCGGAACGCCACGTCGCCTCCCTGGCGCTGGGCCGTGATCTCGTCCTGGGCGCGGGCGCGGAACACGATCCCGAGGCGGCCCTCTCCGAGGACCTCCTTGATCCGGTAGCCGCCGAGGTACGACCCGACGTGGCTGGCGTCGACTCCCACGCCGCCACCATACGCGGTCCGCGCGCCATGGGAATCGACGGACGTCGATCCAGTGGTTCAGAGGGGGCGTGACGGGTCCAGGCAGGGACGCGGTCCCTCGCACTCCGCCCGTTCGGCTCCCTACAGGTGCGCGAGCAGCAGCCCCGGGTTCTCGAGCAGGTCCTTGAGGCGGCTCGTGAACCGCGCGGCGTTGGCGCCGTCGACGATGCGGTGGTCGAACGACGGCGACAGATGCGTCATGTGCCGCACCACCACCTCGCCGTTCCGCACCACCGGGCGCTCGACGATCTTGTTCACGCCGAGGATCGCGACCTCCGGGTAGTTGATGATCGGCGTCGCGAAGAGGCCGCCGATGTTCCCGATGGACGTGATCGTGAAGGTGCTGTCGGTCAGGTCCTCGCGGGTCGCCTTGCCGGCCCGCACCCGCCCGGTCACGTCGCGGATGTCCTGGCCGAGCTGGACGATGGACTTGTTCGGCACGTCCCGGACCACCGAGACGAAGAGCCCCGAGGGCGTGTCCGTGGCGAGCCCGCAGTTGAAGTAGTGCTTGTAGACGACCTCACCGGTGGTGTTGTCGTACAGCGCGTTCACCTCGGGGTGGTCCTCGAAGGCGAGCCAGCACGCCTTCATGATGAACGGCAGGTAGCTGACCTTGTCGCCGCCGCGGGCCAGCAGGTTCTCGTTGATGCGCTTGCGCAGCATGACCAGCTCGGTCATGTCCACCTCGTCCACGTAGGAGAAGTGGGGAGCAGTCAGCGAGCTGCGGACCATGCCCTCGGCGATCTTGCGCCGCAGGCCGATGACCTTGACCCGCTGCTCGGGCCCCGAGCCCGGCGGGACCGGGATGTGCTTGAAGCCGAGCCCCGCGCCGCCCGAAGAGGCCGTCGGGGCCGAGCGCCCCTCGCTGTGGGCGATGACGTCGGACTTCGTGATGCGCCCGGACGGGCCGGTGCCGGTCACGTCGGCGAGGTCGATCCCCAGCTCGCGGGCCACCCGGCGAGTCGCGGGGGTCGCCAGGACCTTGCCGCCCTTCGGCCGCGCCGCGGGGAGCGTGTAGGACGGAGCGCCCGCCCCGTTCGCCGCCTTCTTCGCCGCGGTCACCTGGGCCGCGCTGGCCGTGGCGGGGGCAGGAGCCGGAGCCGGAGCTGCCTCCTTCGCCTCGGCCTCCTTGGGAGCCTCAGCCTTCGGCGCCTCGGCCTTCGCCGGAGCCGCGCCGCCCGCGTCGAGCACGACGAGTACCGCGCCCACCTCGACCACATCCCCCTCAGCGCCGTTCAGCGCCGTCACGGTGCCGGCCTTGGGGCTGGGGATCTCGACCGTCGCCTTGTCGGTCATCACCTCGACGAGCGGCTGGTCCTCGGCCACGTCGTCGCCGACGGCGACCTTCCAGGAGACGATCTCCCCTTCGACGACGCCCTCACCGATGTCGGGAAGCTTGAACTCGAACGCCATGTCTCTCTCCCGGGCGCGGCGCGCCCTGTCGGTGCTCGCGGTGGTCTCTAGAAGTCGACGGTGGTCTCGCACGCCTCGAAGATCTTCAGGGCGTCGGGCAGGTACTGCTGCTCCAGCGTGTACGGGAACGGCGTGTCGTAGCCGGTGACCCGCAGGATCGGCGCCTCGAGGTGCAGCAGCGCCTTCTCGGCGATGATCGCGGCCAGCTCGGCGCCGTAGCCGCAGGTGCGCGCCGCCTCGTGGACGATGACCACGCGGCCGGTCTTGCGGACGGAGGCGAGGATGGTCTCCTCGTCGAGCGGAACGAGGCTGCGTACGTCGATGATCTCGGCGCTGATGTCGTTCTCGGCCAGCAGATCCGCGGCCTCGCGCGCCTCGTGCAGCGCCGCACCGTAGGTCACGATGGTGACGTGCTCGCCCTCGCGGTCCACCGCCGCGGCGAAGGGGAGCTTGTAGGGCTCCTCGGGCACCTCGGCCCGGGCCGCGCGGTAGATGCGCTTCGGCTCGAGGAAGATGATGGGGTCGGGGTCGTCGATGGCCGTGAGCAGCAAGCCCTTGGCCGTGTAGGGGTCCGACGGGACGATGACCTTGAGGCCCGCGGTGTGGGCGAAGTACGCCTCGGGGCTCTGGGAGTGGTAGTGGCCACCGCGGATGCCGCCGCCGAATGGAGTCCGCACGGTGACGCCGCAGGGGTACTGGCCGCCGCTGCGGTACCGGAACTTCGCCATCTCGTTCACGATCTGGTCGAAGGCGGGGTAGATGAAGTCGCTGAACTGGATCTCCGGGACCGGCTTGAGGCCGTAGATGGCCATGCCGATGGCGGTCCCGATGATTCCCGCCTCGGAGAGCGGCGTGTCGAAGACGCGGTCCTCGCCGTGCTTGGCCTGCAGGCCGTCCGTGGCGCGGAACACGCCGCCGAAGCGGCCCACGTCCTCACCGAAGACGAAGACGTCCGGGTCGGTGGCGAGGGCGCTGTCGAGGGCGGAGTTCACCGCCTGGATGATGTTCATCGTCGGCATCGCGGGCTCCTCGGTCTCAGTCGATCACCCCGCCGGCGAAGCGGCGGCGGTGGGTTTCGAGGGAGACGCGCTGGGCGTGCAGCTGGGGGGACGGCGTGGCGAAGACGTCCTCGAAGATCGAGCCGGTGGCGGGCGGCCCCTCAGCGAGGAGCTCCTCGACGCGCGCCCGAATCTCGGCCTCGAAGGCCACGTCGACGGCGCGACGCAGCGCGGCCGGGTCCTCGCCGCGGCTCGCGAGGTAGCCCTCGAGGCGGGCGAGGGGATCGACCGTCCCGTCCGGGCCCCCGGTGAGGCCCTCGATGAGGGTCGGGCCCTGACCGTCCCGCGCCTTGCGGACCGCGTCGGCGACGGCCGCGTACACGGCGAACACGTCCGACCCATCGACGCGCACGGCGCGGATGCCGTAGCCCTCGCCCCGGTCGGCGAACGGCGCGTCTCCCAGGCGGGCGGCGTCGGCGGACGGATCGCCGCTGGAGCAGAAGTAGAAGACGGCCGGGACGTTGTAGACACCGGCGAAGTTCAGGCCGACGTGGCAGTCACCGGAGGCGCCGGCGGCCGGGCCGAACCATACGAGGGCGCACTCGTCGGTGCCGCGGGCCTTCATGCCCTGGGCGGTGCCGGACGCGTGGATGATCTGGGTGCCGACCGGCGAGGAGACGGACACGAAGTTCACGGGCTTGGCGGTGAACTCGGTGGGGTGGGCGTGGCCGCGGTGGGCGGCGGAGCGGGTGCCGAGGAGCTGGGCGAGCCAGGACTCGAGCGGGAAGCCGCGATAAAGCGCCGCGGCGCCCTGGCGTACGTCGGCGAAGATCCAGTCGGTGTCCTTGAGCGCGAGCAGGGACCCGTAGATGTGGGCCTCGTGGCCCTGGGCCGGCGCGAACACGGAGACGAGGCCGCGGCGCTGCAGATCCCCGACGACCCGGTCGAGGACGCGGGAGCGCACCATGGCGCGGTGCAGGGCGACGACGCGCTCGATGCTCCAGGCCGGATCGGCGCCCTGCTTCGGCGCGCCGGACGGGCTGAGGATCGACAGGGGAGTCATGGGACCTCGGAGCTGGATGACTGCCGAGGGGTCCAGCAACCAGAGACGGTGCGGCCCATGCGGCGGGGGGCCGTCTTATATGTCGCGTGCGCGCGCTAGCCAAGCACCCTGAGCCGCCGTCGCGCGGCGTCGCTGTGGCCGGGAGGTGCCTCCGGAGCCGGTGCGGGGGTCCAGGTCTCGCCCCGGGCCTTTGCGTCGAGCAGGTTGCTGATGAAGAACTCGCCGGCCTTGTACGAGCTGCGCACGAGCGGCCCGCTGGCGACGTACAGGAACCCGAGCTCCCGACCGATGCGCTCGTAGGCGGCGAACTGGTCCGGGTGCACGAACTCCTCGAGGGCGATGTGCTTCTTGCTCGGCCGCAGGTACTGGCCGATGGTCAGGAAGTCGACGCCGACGGCGCGCAGGTCCCGCATGGTCTCCACGACGTCCTCCTCGGGCTCGCCGAGGCCGACCATGATGGAGCTCTTGCTGAAGGCGCTGGGGTCGACCTCCTTGATGGTCTGCAGGACGGACAGCGACTGGTCGTAGCCGCAGCGGCCGTCACGCACCTTCTTCGTCAGGGCGCGGGTGACCTCGATGTTGTGGGCGAGCACCTCGGCGCCCGACGTGACGCACCTGGCGACGAGCTCCTTGTCGCCGCGGAAGTCGGGGAAGAGGATCTCCACCTTCGTCTTCGGCGAGTGGGCCTTCACGGCGCGGACGCAGTCGGCGAAGTGCTGGGCGCCCTGGTCAGGCAGGTCGTCCCGGTCGACCGAGGTGATGACGATGTAGTCGAGGTCCATCGCCGCGATGGTGCGCCCGAGCTTCGCCGGCTCCTCGGGGTCGAGCGGCAGCCCGTTGCGGTTCGTGTTCACGTTGCAGAACCGGCAGCCGCGCGTGCAGATGCTGCCCATGACCATGAAGGTCGCCGTCCCCCCGGACCAGCACTCCCCGATGTTCGGGCACGCCGCCTCTTCGCAGACCGTGGACAGCTCCAGAGTCTTGCGCTGCTCCTTGATCCACGTGTAGCGCTCCCCCGACGGGGCGCGGACCTTGAGCCAGGCGGGCTTGCGAGCCTTGATGTCCAGCGGCATTCCGGAGATATAGCCCAGCAAAGGGAGGGGGCAACCCGTCAGCCAGGAGGGGGCGGCGGCACGCGACCCACGCCGAGTGTCCGCGCCGACGAGGAGCCAGGTCCTGATCAGGGCGCCTGCCGCAAGCGGCACCGGTTCTCCTCCGGGGTCGCGCATGCGCGCTCCGTTCCAGGTCGCGCGCCGCTCCGCGCCGCACGCCCTGGGAACCGGCCGCAAGCGGCCGCCCTCCGTCCCCCCTGGCGCACCAGCCGTCTGCCAGGGCCGACCCTTTGGCGAAGGTCCCCCGCTCGCACGCGCGAACCGTCTGCCAGGGCCGACCCTTTGACGAAGGTCCCCCCCTCGCAGACGCGAACCGTTCGGTGCACTGACGGACTCAGTCCGGCGTTTCCTCGCGCAGCTCCGCCATCGCCGCGTCGAGGCGATGGCGAAAGCTGGCCTCGAGCAGCGCGGCGAGGTCCGGCTGTTCGGACGCGATCGACGGCGGACGGACCGCCGCCACGCGGTAGGAGCGGTCGCGGTATGACATGAAGTGGTTGAAGAGCGCGGAGTCGTAGCCTTCGCCCTCCAGCCAGTCCGCCAGCGGAGCGGACAGGGCCGTGCGGTTCCCGTAGCCACCGCCGGGGCGTGACTCGGTGGCCTCGTCGAGGATCAGGATGCACGGCGCGGTCGCACAGTCGACGGTCGCCACGGACGCCGTCGGGTCGATTTCCTGCTCCCCGAGCCATGCGTCGAGGCGGTCGACGAGCGCCCGCACCGCGGTCGGGTGGTAGGCATCCCCGAGCCGCTCGTCGAAGGGGACGCCGGTCTCGAGCGTCGCCAGGGTCTCGAGCTCCGACGAGGCCCCGGCCGTCGCGCTGACCTGGGCGAGCAGCCCCTTCAGCCGCTCCACCTCCGCCGCCTCGTCCGCGCAGTCCGCGTCCGAGCCGCCGAGACTCTCCGGCGGCGCCGTGACCGGCTCCTCACGCGCCGGGACGACCTCAGCCGTCTCGGCTCCCACCGGCAAGCTCGCCTCGGAGCCCTCCCCGCGCAACGCCCATCCGCACGCGAACCCCACGCCGGCAGCGACGCAGAAACCAACAACCAGAGCACTTGTCCGCACGGTCCCTCCCCGACCTTGTTCCGGGCCCTCCCGGCTCGAACTCCCCAATCCCACCACACCGGGACCTGCCGCGCAGGTCCCGCCAACTCCGGACTCTACGGTCCCGTCTCACCCCCACCTGCCACGCAGGTCCCGCCAACTCCGGACCCTACGGTCCCATCTCACCCTCACCTGCCGCGCAGGTCCCGCCAACTTCGGACTCGACGGTCCCATCTCACCCCCACCTGCCACGCAGGTCCCGCCAACTCCGGACTCTACGGTCCCATCTCACCCTCACCTGCCGCGCAGGTCCCGCCAACTCCGGACGCGTCCCATCTCACCCTCACCTGCCGCGCAGGTCCCGCCAACTCCGGACTCTCCTGCCCATCACCCCCCGCCCTCGCCCAACCCGCCTGTATCGTCGCGGCCCCCGGAGACCCCCATGCCCGACCTCGCCGCTCGCCTCGCCGCCGTCCTCGCCGACCTCGATGCCCACCCTGACGTCGCCATCGTCTGCGCGCACGTCGCGCCGCCCGCCTCCGCCGCGGCACTCGACGCCATCGAGGAGCGGCTCGGACCTCTCGACCCCGACCTCCGCGCCTTCTACCTCCACTGCAACGGCCTCAGCATCTGCTGGCAGAGCCTGCCGCGGACCGAGGAGCGCCATCGCAGGGCGCGCCAGGACGACCCCATCTGGTACTTCGAGGACAGCGAGGGCGGACACATCATCGTCGAGCCCATCGAGGAGGTCTTCGGGCCCCGCATGGCCGACCATGACATCCGGGAGATCGCTGCCGAGGGCTACTGGGGCGAGCCGGTCTCGGCGTTCGGCGACGAGCATGACCCCGAGGAGTTCTTCGAGACCATGTGGGTCATCTCGTGGTTCTACGAGAACAACGCAGTCCTCGTCAGCACCGCCACCACGGACGACGACGGCCGCGCCGCCCTCGTCGTCCAGGGCGACCAGGGCCTCGAGTCCAAGGTCCAGCCCGGCCTCACCTTCGGGAGCTGGCTCGACTTCCTGCTCCGCACCTGGGGCCACACCGGCCTCCAGCGCGACATCCACCGCAACTGGACCGCGCTTCAGCGGCATTACACGCTCGACGAGCTGACCGCCGCGGATTGACCGCGCCGCGCACGCCCCGCTAGCGGGCTGCGGGCGCCTCCGCCGTCCAGCGCCTCTCGCCCCGCTCGGGGTCGTCGAAGCGGCCGTGCTCCAGGAAGGCGACCGTCTGCTCGATCACCCGGGGGCGCGCCATGATGAACGTGTGCCCGAAGGGCACTACGAGGAAGTCGCGCGCGTGGGACCAGGCCGCCTCCTCCACGTAGACCTTGCCGTCGTCGCGCTTGCCGGGGGTCACGCCGGCGATCACCCCGAACTCCGCGTCCGGGTCCCCGGCCGTCGCGCACTGGCCCCGCTCGCCCGGCAGCAGCTTGTGCAGCGGATCGAAGGGCCCCCAGGGGAAGCGGAGGATGTTGTCGTACCAGTGGGCGGCGACCCGGCTCCCCTGGTTCGGAGGCGCGAGCATGACCACGCGGTTCGGCCCGGTGATCTCGTGCCGGTTCAGCATGGTCCGCACCACGATGCCCCCCATCGAGTGGGTCACGAAGTGCGCGTCCGGCAGGGGCGCGTAGGGACCAGCCACCTGGCGTCGCACCGCCTCGACCCGCCCACGCAGCTCGTCCGCGAGCGTGGGGATGTCCTTGTGCAGGTTCACCTGGGTGATCAGGCGGACGTCGTACCCCGCCCGCCGCAGCCCCACCGCCATCGGGATCATCGAGGCGCCGGTCCGCAGGAACCCGTGCACCAGGAACACCAGGCGCCGGGGAACCTCCGCGAGGTCCGGGTTCACCACCGGGTCGGGCTGGACGTCGCGCGTCTGGGAGGGATCCTCGGTCATCAGGGGCGCACACCCTATCGGGTTTCGGTCCCACCGGGCGCACCGCGCAGGCCAGGTCGTCGTCGACCGGAGCGAGGTGCGCCGAAGAACCCACACCCCCCAAGTATCGGGACCCGGGAGTCGTGCCGGGCGCGCTGGGGAGGAGGAGGACGCGCGCCCGACCCGATCCCGGGTCCACTCTTTGTATAGACCCTGGATCGGCGGGCGCCACCCCCCAGAACGGGTAGAGAAACGCCCGAACCTCCGTGTGGCCGGATCCGGTCGTGGTGCCTACGCGCGCTGGGTCCGCTGCCCTCCGGCCAGGGCAGGGATAGACTGCTTCATCTGCCCGATTTCAGACAGAAACCTGCCCGCTGGCGGGTATCCGCTGGCCTCGAACGGGCAGCGCGCCATCCCTTCTTCGTACCCCGACGGAGGACTGGGCATGACTTCTCAACGGCAGGTAGCTGCGCTCCTGCTCTTCGCCCTCACGACCTCCCTGACCGGGTGTTCGCCCGGAGACCCGGTAGTCGATGAGGAGGTCAACTGCTGCCCGGAGGGCGTCTGGCGCGAGATGAACCCCATCGACGGGCGGGAGCCCTCCCCAAACTGGTGCACCCTGCCTGGCAAGCCCACCCAGGGGCTGACCGCGCCCCCCGCGGACATCGCCACGCTCCTGCGCCTCGAGCCGCTCATCCGCACTGAGGAGATCTCCTGCCCCACGGACCACACCCAGTGGCTCCCCTTCACCGCCTACACCACGGCGGGCCTCAGCGAGAGCCTCGGCGAGGACTGGATCCTCGACGACGACGGGGTGGTGATGGCAAACACCAACCAGTTCGACCCGGGCAGCGGGTACACCTACTCCTTCGGCCCGATCGCCAGCTTCCTCGTGCGTCGCTTCGGCGACGCCGTCCTCGAGGGACCAGAGGATGAGATCGTCGCCTCCGTGGTGGCGAACGCCGACTGGCTCGTCGACAACGCCGAGTACACCTCCTGGGAGGGGCACGCGGTCTACAACTGGCCGTACCCGTGGCCCGGCCTGGAGGTCGGAGCCCCAGGTCCCTGGGTCTCGGCCTACGCCACCTCCGTCGCGATCCCCGGCCTGATCGGAGCCTGGTGCCTCACCGAGGACGAGCGCTACCTCGAGACGGCCAGCGGCGCCCTGCGCTCGCTCGCGGTGCCTGCAATCCAGGGCGGGACCGCGAGCTGGATCACGGAGGACCTGGTCTGGCTCGAGGAGGGCACGGACTCCAGCGGCCTCTCCACCCGGATCCTCAACGGACACATCGCCTCCATCGCGGGCGCCTGGACCGTCGGCACCTGGGCGAACAACGACCTCGCCTGGGCGATCTACGACGCCTCCGTCGCCGCCACCGAGCCCGAGATGCACCTCTTCGACCCTGGCTTCATCTCCATGTACCTGCAGTGGGCACTGCCGGAGTACTGGCCGATGGTCGCCCACACCACGAACTACAACCGCTTCCACACGGTCGAGCTGTCCTGGCTCCACCAGGTCACCGGCAACAACTACTTCCTGAAGTCCGCCCTCGACCTCGCCCGGTACGACCACCCCGGCTTCACGATCGAGACGAGCGAGACCCTCGCTGGACAGGCCGACTACGCCCTCAACCGACGGATGAGGGAGTCCTGGACGGCCCCTTCAGGCGGCTGGACCGAGTGGACGCTCCAGAACCGCCAGGACCTGGCAGGGATGACTCTCTGGGCGAACCGGCCGGGGGAGCGGCCGGACCGCTTCCAGCTCGAGGTCCAGACCGACGAGGGCGAGGAGCTGATCGAGCGCAAGTGGCCAGCGGAGAGCTGCGCCGACACGTTCGTCCCCTTCGACAGCTCGGAAGTCTCCCGGGTGCGGATGCAGGTGTTCAGGGACGACGATGGGCCGATCACCATGCGGTCCGCTGGGATCCACTCCACCCGCGGGATGCCCTCCGCCGTCGCCCAGTTCGGTCACCACGGGGCCGCGAACCGGCCCGCCCACATGTTCCAGGAGGTGGGCTGGTACTACCCCCGCATCGCCTGGGTCACGATCGACACCCAGGACTCCTTCGAGGACCTGACGCTGTCGTGGAGCGGCTGGCTCTCCCAGATCGGCATGCCCATCATCACCGCAGCGGACGCGCTCGACGACCTCGCCCCGATCGAGGATCCCTTCCGGTGGGAGGACGACCTCCTCCTCATCGACCTCGTCGATGTTCCGCGCTTCGTCCAGGTGGAGTTCCCAGTCCAGGCGTACTCCTTGGAGCGCCGGATGTGGGCCGAGGGGCGCTGAGCCCACGCAGGGCTGGGGCGCTCAGGGGCCGTTGATCACCGTCCCGCCCCAGTCCGCGCGCGGGACGCCGATCTCGACCTCCTTCACCGTGTTCCCGTTGTAGGGGAGGGGCACGTAGATGTTCTCGCTGCTCCAGCCGCCGATGTCGTTGCCCCACACGGCGCCGTGTCCGTATCCGCCCACTCCCGCGGACCAGTCGGCGTACACGGTCGAGACCCCCGCCGGCGTGATGCGCCACAGCTGGCTCGACCAGAAGTCCGGGACGTAGATGTTCCCGCACGCGTCCACCGCGACGCCGTCGTGCCAGGCGCTGCCGCTGCCCACTCCGGTCGCGAAGACCGTCGCCGCGCCGACGGGGTTCAGCGAGGCGTCCAGGTCCACTGCCCACAAGTTCGAGGCTCCGATGACCCCGACGTACATCTTCGTGTAGTCCTCGTTGAACCCGATGGCGTGGGGGGAGTCCGAGGGAGTGGTGAAGAGGAAGCTGGAGACGCCGGTGTTCGGGTCGATGCGGTAGATGCCGGTCCCGCCCGCCCCGTAGAGCATCTGGTCGGGTCCGAGGATCAGCCCGTAGAGGTTCAGGCTCGAGACGATGACCGACTGGCCGCCGCTCTGAGTAACTCGCGCCACGTTGAACCCAGCCACGATCGCCAAGTCTCCGTTCGGCAGGTAGGTCATCTGCTGGGTCCCACCGAAGCCCGGCACGAACACATTCCAGTTCCCAGCGTAGTTCGACTTGATCAGCGAGCTTCCGTCGCTGCCGACGATGATGCCGCCCTGGTCGATCGCGAGGCCGTGGTAGCCCCGGGCGCCGGGGATCGGCGTCTCGCCGGGGGACACTGTGGGCGCCGTGTCGCAGTCGTAGACCAGCCCGCTCGACGAATCGTCGTCGTCCCCGGAGGAGTCGTCATCGTCACCCGACGAGTCGTCGTCGTCTCCAGCCGAGTCATCATCGTCCCCGGCCGAGTCGTCGTCGTCTCCGGCCGAGTCGTCGTCATCCGCTGCGTCGTCGTCGTCCACCGCGTCGTCGTCGTCCACCGCGTCGTCGTCGTCGACCGCGTCATCGTCATCGGCTGCGTCGTCGTCGTCGACCGCATCGTCGTCGTCGACCGCATCGTCGTCGTCGACCGCATCGTCGTCGTCGACCGCGTCGTCGTCATCGACCGCGTCGTCGTCATCGACCGCGTCGTCGTCGTTCGCCGCCGAGTCGTCGTCGTCCCGGAGGAGTCCACTGCTGGGGCAGCCAACGGTCAAGGCGAAGAGAAAGAGAAGGAACAGCCGGTAGCTCACAGGCACAGTCCAATCGCCAGGTTGCACTCGAGCCCCTTCGGGCACGGCGTCATCGCGTCGCACGGGATGTAGCCCACCACGTCCACCCCCACCGTCCGGGGAGACCGGGCGAGGAAGTCCACGCAGCCGAACTCGTTGGTGAGGGAGTCCGCCGTCCGTCGGGTGAGCTGGCCGGTGGGGAATCCGCTGACTCCTGCCCCGAACAGCCCGTCCAGCACCGAGGCCGGGATCTCCCCCTCCCCCGTGTCCGGCAGGATGCAGAACATCGTCGCCGGGCTCACTCCATGCTGGTCGATGTTCAGGGAGACGAGCACCTCCGAGGCTGCCCCGCTCGTGGGCGGTGTCCAGCTCAGCGCCAGCGGCTCGCCCTCCTCGACGACCCAGTCCTCATCGGCGGGCACCAACGGCTCGACGCCCACCCCGCGCAGGGCGATGGGGTCCCACGCGCCCCCCGTCGTCTCCAGCGTGACCTCCTGCCCCGCCAGCATCAGCTCCAGGGGCAGTCCCACCGCGAAGTAGTTGTTCCCCGGCTGCACGGGCTCCATCGAGACCTCGGCCGCCAGGCCGTCCACCGTGACCACGCCGAGGTCCAGCGCCGCCGGGTAGGGGATGCAGCTGCCGTCCCAGTCGCAGGTGAAGCCCGGATCGCAGCCCGGATCGCAGAACGGGTTGTTCCGCCGGAGCAGCTGGCAGCCCCCCTCGGCGAGGAGCGGCTCCAGCACGTTGCCCGGCACCACGCCGTCCAGGACCTGCCCCTGCACGACGCTGTACTCCGGCAGCGACTCCACGACGAACCCGCCGATGCGCATCGACTGGTCGCAGGCGCCCGCCAGCGCGGACGCAGAGTCGTCGTCGTCGCCCGAGTCGTCGTCGTCCACCGCGTCGTCGTCGTCCACCGTGGCCGAGTCGTCGTCATCCGCCGCGTCGTCATCGTCCCCGCGCGAGGGACAACCCAGTCCCAACGCGACCACCACCAGGAGCCACCAGCTCCCGCGGCACCGCGTCGCGCAGCGACGGAGGCTCTCCTCCCACATCGACCGTCCGCCCCTCACTCGGCACCCCATCCCGGATACGGCCGCGCCTGCTTGATGTAGAGCTCCGAGCCGTTCCCCGCGGAGCTGTCGAACTTGAACTCCACGTCCATGCCGTAGAACACGCCCGGCTGGGTGCCGTAGACCGGCTGGAAGAACTGGTGGATGGCGTCGAGTCCATCGCCGAGCGTCTGCACCTCCGCGTTCGTCAGGACCGTCTCTCCCGCAGGCACCAGGCTGCTGTGGAACAGGTAGACGATGGGCTGCCCGGGCTGGGTGTAGTAGTGGATGAACTGGTCCGTGGTGACGCCAGGGTCGGGTGCGACGACCGACTCCTCGCCCACCTGCACGTTCACGTAGAACCCGGGCTCGAGGCCCGCCGGATCGAACAGGTTCGCCGTGATGGCGACGCCGTTGCTGTCCTCGTCCGGGAAGGAGCGGTGCACGAGCAGCGCCATCCCGATGTTCCGGTGCTCGATGCCGTAGTAGCTCCGCTCCTCCCAGGCACGGTCGGAGTAGACGCTCGCCCACACCTTGCGCATCGCCTCGTCCACGGGCTTGTCTGGGTCATTGGGGTCCCCCGTCTTGCTGGTGTAGAGGCCCGCGCCGGTGAAGCCGTTCACGTCCTCGGCGTTGGTCGACGAGCGGAACCGCATGCGGGTGTTCGGGAAGTCGTCCGCCAGCTTCGCCATGACGAGGGCGAGGTGCTCCGGGTTCACCGGCGCGTCCTTGATGGCGTCGCGCAGGTCGTCGAGCTTGTCCCGTCGGTAGTCCCGGTCCGCGGAGAACTGGGGGTCCGCGACCATCGTGTCGTACATGTCCCACAGACCGTTGGCCTGCATGTGCTGGTCAAAGAAGTAGACGGGGACCACGAACGCGGGCGGGTTCGGGATCTCCGGGACCTCCGCCAGGCCCGCGAAGTGGCTCGCCTTGCCACCGAACGCAGGCACCGCATCGCCCAGCGCGTCTTCGAGGGAGAGCGTGTCCAGGTCGAGGACCGAGGTGATGTCGGTCAGCTCGGTGACCGTCGTGTCCATCATCTCGACGACGATGGGATCGGGCCGGTTCGCGTCCCACCAGGCGTCCGCCTCGGCCTGGGTGATCTCCCGGATCGACCAGTCGAAGGCGCCCACGGTCAGCTCGACCCACTTGCCCTCGAGGTCGCGGAGCGTCTCGTCATCCCAGGCGCCGCGCAGGCTCATGTTCGGGGTTCCGCGATTCTGGGAGAGCACGTTGATGTGCGACAGGGGCGTCTGGAACTCCTGGGTGACGATGCCCGCGACAATCGGGATGTCGTTCGGCACCGACTCGAGGACGACGATCTCCCGGAAGCCCACGTCGTCGGTGTCGGACGCGGGGACGAAGCGGAGCTGTCCGGTGGACGTCGCGAGGTTCAGGGGCTGATAGTCGATGCCCTCGAAGAGCTCGTCGGTGGTGATGACGGGCACGTCGTCGGGGAGGTCGGCGGCCACCTGGAGCAGGTCGTCCGAGGTGGGGTGGAAGAGGACCTCGTCGCCGATCCAGGTGTTCGCGGCCACCGAGCGGAAGCCCGACGTGATCATCTCGGCGCCGGCGGCGTCGTAGGGCGCCATCTCCCACGCCCACACCTGGGGGCCCTCGTACCAGGTCAGGGCGCCGAGGACGAAGCGGCGGTCGGGGCTGAAGTACTCCGTCTGGTTGAACTGAGCGAGCTGGGGAACCGGCGGGAGCAGCGGCGGGCCGAGGTGCTCGAACGCGAAGTCCCAGTGGATGGGGTACCGGACGGAGTTCTGGAAGTACTGGTGGTCGCCGTCGAGGCGGTCCATGACCGTCTTCGTCGACCGCGCGCCCGGGATGGAGGCGTCGAGCGGGGCCGACGCGAGGGCGTCGAAGTCGGCGCGGCAGCCGAGCTGCTCGGTGAAGTCGGGGTCCGCGCCGTCGGCGACGACGCACTCCCAGCCCGCGTCGGTGCTGTCGTCATCGTCGGTCGCGGGAGGGACGGGATCGGACGACGGGCAGCCGGCGAGCGCGAGGAGGGCCACCGCGACCGGCGCCCCGACGAACGAGCAGGGATGGGAAGACCGAACCATGGGACCTCCGAAGCTGGAGACATCATGGCGGTCCCGCGGGTCGGTTTCAGGGAAGGAGTCGGGCGACGCGGTACCCGATCGGTTCGGCGCGGTGCGGGTGCGGATCCCCTCGCGGGTGTGGTAGTGACCAGCGATGGCTCGCGTCGACGCCCAGTACCTGCGCTTCCTCGCCCGGTGGGACCGGGACGAGCAGGCCCTGCGTCGGGCGCTCTCGGACCGGGCGGGGCACGAGGTCCACTTCACGGAGCGGCAGGTCCCCGAGGCGGCCGGGCCGCTGTTCCGCCTCTTCTCTCGGGACCCCCTGGACGCGGTGACGGAGCGGGCCGACGGCTCGCGGCAGCTGCCCTACAACCCCTGGCGGGCCTGGCGCGACATCGTCGAGGAGCGCTACCTCGGGACGCCCAAGGCGCCCCTGCACGCCCGCGTCCCCCTCCCCTACCACCTCGTGCCGGGCGCCCTGCGGATGGCGCTGTACCCGGCGGTCGCGGGGCGCTTCTCCTTCGGCCCCGAGGACCACCCACCGGACCCCGCGTGGCCCATCGAGCCGCGGCTCGACGCCTTCCGGGCGTCGCTGTACGAGGGCCTCGACGAACAAGGAGGGGACGAGGGCTCCGGCTGGCCGGGGGGCCATCGCTTCCCTCTGCTCGTGACGCTCGACATCGACACGAAGGAGGGGATGGCGCGGGCCGGCTCGGTGCTCGACGAGCTCGTGGATCTGGGCCTGCGTCCGTGCTTCTTCCTCGTGGGACGGGGCTACACCTGGGACCGGGGCTTCATCGCGGCGGTGCAGCAGGCGGGCGGGGAGATCGGGCTCCACGGCGATCTGCACGACAACCGACTCGCGTTCCTCTCGGCGGACAAGGTGGCCGAGCGGCTCGACACCTGCCGGGAGGCGGTCGACGAGTTCGGGATCCGCGGGTTCCGCTCCCCGTCGCTCCTCGTGAGCGACGCGCTGTACGAGGCGGTGGGACCCCGGTTCGCCTGGGACTCGTCGGTGCCCGACACCGACACGCACACCCTGCTCGGCGGGCGGCGGGGCTGCGGGACGATCTTCCCCTTCCGGCGTCGAGGGACGCTCGTGCTGCCCCTGACGATGCCGGCGGACGACCGCCTCCTGCTTCTGGGCTACCGCGGTCTCGAGCTCGTCGACGTCCTGCGGCGCAAGCTCCAGCACGTGCGGTCGCTCGGCGGGCTGTGCCACTTCCTCGCGCATCCGGAGCCCCACCTGTTCGGCAAGCGGGTGCTGCGCGATCTGTTCCGCGCGGTCTTCACCGAGGTGCTCGACAGCGGTGAGGCGTGGGTCGCCACGCCGTCCATGGTCGCGGAGTACTGGGAGACGCTCGCCGCACCGCACCCGAGCAACGGCGGGTGACCCACTTCCCCGGCGACCCGCGCTCGCGCCCCGCGCGAGGGACGGGGGACGTGCTGGTGACGGGGGCGACGGGGCTGCTGGGCCGGGCGGTCTGCTGGGAGCTGGGTCGGCGGAAGATCCGGCACCGGGCGCTGGTGCGGCCGACGTCGGACCGGGCACTGCTCGAGGGCGCGGGCGCCTACACCTGGATGATCGAGGGCGACCTGCTGCGGCCCGAGACGCTGGCGGCCGCCGGCGACGGCGTGGCGACCGTGCTGCACCTGGCGGGGCTGGTCCGCAGCGGGGACGCGGAGGCGTGCCGTGCGCTGCACGTGGGGGGGACCCGGGCGCTGCTGGCGGCGACGGACGGGGCGCGGATGGTGGCGCTGTCGTCGGACACGGTGCTCCGCGCGCACCTCGGGGGGTATGCGCAGAGCAAGGCGGAGATGGAGTCCCTGCTGGGGACGGCGGCGATCGAGGGCGACGGCCGCGAGGTGATCGTCCTGCGCCCCCCGATGATGCTCGGCCCTGGCTCTCCACACCTGGCGACGCTGGAGAAGGCGGCGCGGATGCCCGTGGTGCCCCTGCCCGACGGGTTCGCCCGGCGGGCGCCGGTCCACGTGCACGATGTGGCGGGCGCGGTGGTCGCGGCGATGGAGCTGCCGCGCAACCGCTGGGGCGAGGGCGCGCTCGTCCTCGACCTGCCGGGCGGACAGGAGGCGTCGTTCGGCGAGGTGGTCGCCACCTTGGCGGAGGTCCGCGGTTGGCGCCGGCCGACGGTGGTGGACATGCCAGCGCCGCTCTCCGCGGGGGCGATGCGGATGCTGGGGCGGCTCGGGGCGCGCGGCGCGAAGGTGCGGCAGCGGATGGAGGGGATGCAGCAGAGCGTCCAGGTGGACGGCGCGCGGGCGCGGGAGCTGCTGGGGTGGGCGCCGCGGGGGCTCCGTGAGGTGCTGCGGGGGTAGAGCCGCGGGGTGACGGGCGGCCGGGCCTACTCCTCGTCGTCGTCCCAGAAGCCGACGTAGACGACGCCGTCCTTGCGGCCGACGGGAAAGCGCTTCAGAGGGAAGGCTTCGTCGTCGTAGCACTCGCCGGTGCGCACGTTGAAGCACCAGCGGTGAGCGCCGCAGGTGACGACCTCGCCGTCCAGCGAGCCGCCGTCAGCGAGGGAGACCCGCTCGTGAGGGCAGTAGTCGCCGCTGGCGTAGAGCGTGCCGGCGACGTTGTAGATGGCCACGGGATACCCCTCGACGACCGCCTTGAGCTTGCCGCCCTCGGGGATGTCGGACTCGTGGCACGCCTCGTAGAACAGCCAGCCCATCGGCCGCAGAATCTAGCCGCGTCGGTGAGCCGACGCGACGCCAGGGGTGCCGCCCCTCCTAGTCCTCGAAGCTCCAGTCCGCGTAGCAGAACACGCCGTCAACGTCGGTGGACCCGATGCTGAAGAGGTCCCGACGGGCGTCCGGGGTGGTGCGGAAGTCCTCATAGGTCATGGCTGCGTCGGCGAGGACCCGGAGGCTCGCCGCTGTGTAGTCGAACTCCGCCGGCCAGTAGTCACCGTCGACCGCTGGGTCGAGCTGGGGGAGGGTGATCGTGTCGACGACCGGCGAGACGAACTCCCAGCTGCTGTATGGGCCCTCCCCGCCACGAGCGGTCCACGCACCGGCGATGGATCCCGTGAGGACCCCCGCCTGGGCGCCGTCGCAGGCGGCAGTCGACGCGACGCCGGTGGTCAGGACGCGCGTGTCCGACGACGACAGAGCAGCGGCCGGAGTGGGGAGGTAGTCGTCCGGCGTGGAGGAGTAGGTCAGGGTCGCACCGACGGCCGGGAGGCTCGTGTGGCGCTCCAGTCGGTAGGAGTAGCGTCCCCCGGACGGCCGGTACCTCGTGTGGACGACTGAGTCGACGAACGCCGTCGACGAGATGGGGGCGGAGAGGGTCGCCGCCCCGGTTGCGTCCAGGGTCTGCGACTCGCTGATGAGCGTGAGGAACTCCCCGCCAAGCAGGCCGTAGATGCCCGCGTAGAAAGTGTCGCCCTCGCTCGCGGTGAGGGTGGCCTCCATGGAGCCGTGGGCGGTGGACCACGCACCGAAGGTCATCGACCCCTCGATATTGGGGGAAGTGCCCGTGGCCTCGAAGGTGCCCTCGGCGAAGCTCCAGGCCTCCTCGTAGCTCGACTGATCGTCGTAGTGAGCCGCGGTGGCGGTGATCGAACCGGTGCACTCCTCGTCGATCGTGACGACCCGGTCCGTGGCCGGGAGCTGGTTGTAGACGGACGACTTGCCCCCGCAGCTGAAGATGGCCTGCCACCGGTTGGCGAGGGTGGGGTGGTCCGGTGCGGAGATCAGGTACGTCCCGGTGGACGGAGTGGACGTGAGGCCCTCGGAGCCGAAGACGAGCGTGTCCCCGTCCTGGACGCCGAACACCGTGGAGAGCTGGCCTCCGGCGTCAGCCCCGAACCCTACGGTGACCGCGCCCCCGACCGGGACGTCGGTCAGGGTCGCCTGGCCTGTGGCGTCGGTGGTGAAGGTCGCAGACCATGCACCCGAGGCAGCCGCGGTGAAGACCGAGGTGCCCTCGGACAGCACGCCGCCTTGGTAGACGGTCACCTGGATCGTGCCGAGCTCGGGGGCCTGGGCGCTGTCGTCGTCGTCCGCGCCGCTGTCGTCGTCGTCCGCGCCGCTGTCGTCGTCGTCCACTGTCGTGTCGTCGTCGTCCACCGTCGCGTCGTCGTCGTCCACCGTCGCGTCGTCGTCATCGGTCACTGGGTCCTCGCTGCTCGAGGGGCAGCCCGCGAGCAGCGCGACGAGCGGGAAGATGCGGTAGCGCATGGCGTCTCTCCTTCTGGGAGGAGCGTACCGGCCTAGCCGGACACTGGGATCGAGGGCGCCGTAAGGAACCGTTGAGGAACGGTAAGCGCGGCCCGTCTGCGACGAAGGGTCCGCGTTCGCAGACGGAAAGCGTCTGCGAGGGGCCCACCTGCGACGAAGGGTCCGCGTTCGCAGACGGAAAGCGTCTGCGAGGGGCCCACCTGTGGCAAAGGGTCCGCTCCCGCAGACGGAAAGCGTCTGCGAGGGGCGCATCTGCGACGAAGGGTCGGCCCTCGCACACGGAAGGCGTCTGCGAGGGGCGCACCTGCGACGAAGGGTCCGCTCCCGCAGACGGAGAGCTCCCCCAGCGCCAACCCGGCGCTCCCGCCGCCAACCCCGGCGCCCTCTTGCCCCCTTTCCCACCGCTTCCTTGACCACGGACGCCTCACTAGTGGTAAAACGCGCCGGCTTGAGTGGTAAAACACGTCAAACTGTTAATGTACGCACACAACCAGGGCCGTAGTCCCGCCTCTTCGACTGGTAAGCATGCTCGCTGAATCGCTGGACACAACGGCTACCACTGCACGGGCACGGCGCCGCAGTGTCCGGCCGGTCCCTCGACCGTTCGTGAAGTGGGTGGGCGGCAAGACCCAGCTCCTCGCCACGCTGGGCGAGATGCTCCCTGCGTCCTGGGGCCGCTACTTCGAGCCCTTCGTCGGCGGCGGCGCCATGTTCTGGCGCAACGGAGAGGGCGACTCCGTCCTCAACGACTTCAACGCCGAGCTCGCCACGACGTACCGCATCGTCCGGGACGAGGTGGACTCCCTCATCACCGCCCTGGGCGAGCACTACTACGACAAGGACTACTACTACGAGGTCCGCGCGCTCGAGCCCGCGAAGATGACGCCGGTGCAGCGCGCGGCGCGGATGATCTTCCTCAACCGCACCGGCTTCAACGGGCTCTACCGGGTGAACCGCAAGGGCCGCTTCAACGTGCCCTTCGGCCGCTACTCGAACCCGCGGATCTGCGACGACGAGAACCTGCGCGCCTGCAGCGAGCGCCTGAAGCGCACCGAGCTCCGCAACGAGGACTTCGAGGTCGCCCTCGCCGACGCGGACACGGGGGACTTCGTCTACCTCGATCCGCCGTACGCGCCCGTCTCCAAGAGCGCGAACTTCACGACCTACACCGCCGGCGGCTTCGGTGACGCGGAGCAGCGCCGCCTGCGCCGCACGCTCAAGGCGCTGGACGCCCGCGGCGTCAACTTCATGCTGAGCAACAGCGCCGCCGAGGGCCTCGCCGAGGCCTACTCCGACGACGGATGGAACGTCGACATCGTGCGGGCCTCACGCAACGTGAACAGCAAGGCCAGCCGTCGCGGCAAGGTCAACGAGCTCGTCGTCCGAAACTACCGCTGAGCGCGCCAGCCCTGGCGCGACCCGCGCCCGACCCGAGACCCCCGAGCAACAACCCGCGAGCCATGAGCCGCGAGCTACTTCTCCGGCGTCCAGTTCTCAGCGACCGCGCCCGGCCCGTCCGCCTTCTTGCCCGTCCCGTCCAGATCGAGGAAGTCGGTCATGAACTTCTTGAGCATCTGCCGGTGCTCGCGCTCGAGCATGTTCAGGCGGTACTCGTTGATGACCTTGACCTCCATGTCCTTCCACTCGTCCCAGGAGCGCTGGCAGGTGACGGCCATGACCTTCTCCCAGTACCGGTTGTTCACCGGGGGGTTGGACATCTGGGTACAGGGGTTGCCATCGGCGTCGGTCGTGCCGCCGCAGCGGTTGCAGTGAAAGTCGGCCACAGAGACTCCTGAGGGCGGACGGGTCGTGGAGGTCGCCGTCCGCGCGGGCCGGATGGTAGTCCAGGAACGCCGGAGTCGCGCCTCGTCCCCCTCGGTCCGCCCGTCTGCTCTACATCCGCGGCACGAACACCTCTCCGGGGGTCGCGCCCAGGGCGAGGACCACCGCCCCCGAGCCCCGGGTGACCAGCTTGCGGGTCACCGCGGGCGCCACGCGGCACATCGAGCCTGCAGTCAGCACCTGCTCCTCTCCGTCCGCGACGAGGACGATCTCGCCCTCGAGCACGACGTAGACCTCCTCCTGGCCGTCGCCCGTGTGGTCGTGCTCCGGGTGTCCTTCGCAGCCCGGGTCGAACTCGAGCACGTTCATGCCCCACGCGGTGACGCCGAGCGTCTGCCTCGCAGCGCGGAAGCGGATGCCGGGGATGGCGTGGGGCCCCTCGTAGGCGGGGATGGAGGAGATGGAGACGGAGTGGATGGCATCGTTCATGGAGATTCCTGGGTTGGCGTCGCACCGCCGGATCAGCCCGCGGCGACGATGGAGCCCATGCTAAGGACGCCCCCGATGGCGCCGCTTGAAGAAACCCGACCGACCGGCCACGGGCGCGCCCGGGGCCTCGTCTCGAGCCGCGTGAGTGGCCGACGCGTCGACGCCCGGTCCTTCGCCCCGCCCCCCTCGCTCGCCCCGCTCGTCGCCTCCTTCTGGGTCGGCCGGTGGGACCTTCCCCCCGACGCACCCCACACCACCCGCCTCCTCGGCGATCCCTGCGTCCACGTCATCGTCTCCACGGGCGACGGCGACGCCCCACCCCAGCGCCTCGTCGGCGTCTGGACCCGGCTGTGGGAGAACACGCTGCGGGGCCGCGGAGTCGTCCGCGGGGTCAAGCTGCGCGCTGGCGCCGCGGGAGCCCTCGTCGCCGATGCGTCGCGACTCCGGGACCGGGTGACGGCGCTCGATGCCCTGTGCGTCGACCCACCCGCCATCGACGCCATCGGCTGGGAGCCCGCGGACGACGAAGCCGCCTTCGACGCAATGACCAGCTGGCTCGAGCACCACCTCTCCCCCTCGGCGGCCACCCACCGCGCCGTCGACGCGTGCGCCCGCATCGCGCGCGACCCCGAGCTCCTCCGGGTCGCGGACCTCGTCGCCGCCCTCGGGACCACCGAGCGCGCGCTCCAGCGGCTGTTCCGCACCCAGGTGGGCGCCTCGCCGAAGTGGGTCATCCGCCGCCAGCGCCTCCAGGAAGCCGCCGTGCGGATGGAGCGCGGCGACGCTCCGTCCCTGACCGACCTCGCCCACGACCTCGGCTACGCGGACCAGGCCCACTTCGCTCGGGACTGGAAGGCGGCCACGGATGTCCCCGCGAGCCGGTTCGCGCGCGAAGTACACCAGTAGCCCCGCAGCCTCGACCCCCTGCCCTGGCATGGACCCCTCCCCAGTGCCATCCTCGGCCCCGATGCTCCCGCGCCTTCTCCTTCTGGCCGTCGTCCTCTGCGCCGGCTGCTTTCCCCCGCTCCCGACCGTCCCCCTCATCGAGCGGGTCGACGCGTTCTGCGACGACGAGGACAACTGGAACCTCTTCGCCGAGGTCACCCACGAGGACGGCCCCGACGTCATCCAGGCGGTGTGGGTCGAGGTCGGCATCGCGTTTCGGGACGAGAACGACCAGCCGTTCACCGAGGGGATGATCGGGCCACCGGTGGACCTGCTGCCCCTCGAGGGAACCGAGGACGAGTGGAGCGCCCAGGTGGAGAGCGACCCCGGCTTCCTCGATTGCGCCTACGAGTTCGAGTACTACTTCCGCTTCATCGCCGAGGACGACGAGGGCGACCAGGCCGGCCGCGACATCGTCAACTGACCGCGGACCCCAGCGTGAGGAGGCGCCATGCGGGTCGAGATCGAGTACCAGTCGCTGCATGCCCGTGACTCGGGGGAGCGCACGGCCGAGCCGTATCTGTGGCCGCTGTTCTTCCGGGTGGACGAGGCGGTCTACGCCGCCGGGCTTCGGGCCGCCGTCGACGAGGGGGAGCTCACCGCGGACGACCTGAGGACCCGGGGGTTCGAGCCGGAGCAGCTGCCTGCGACCACCGAGTGGCTCGCAGGTCCCGGCGGGTCCCACGGCAACGTGCCGCCGATGCAGTCGGGCCAGACCGAGACCCTGGGCGTCTCGTGGGCGACGGAGCTCGTCACGGGCCACGGCGTCCTGCACCCCGGGCATGCGGTGCTCGGCTGCGTCGCCATCCTCTGGGAGGAGGACCTGTATCCAGGGCACGGGACCGTGGACAAGGCGTACGCGGCCTTCGCCCAGGCCACCCGCGACCGCCTCATGGTCGCGGTGCGGAGCAGCATCAAGGCACAGGCAGGAGGCCGCGGGCCGTTCACCTTCGGACTCCGAGGGCCGCAGTTCGGTGCGCGGCTCGACCAGCGCAAGGAGGCCGGCGTCGACTACGTCGCCCTCGACCGCGGCAGCCCCGGAGCCGATCTCATGCGGCTGGGGCGTCTCCCCACCGCGACGCTCGAGCCCAAGGCCCTCGAGCGCGAACTGACCCGCCGCTACCGCGAGCGCTGGGCGATGCCCCTGATGGACTCGGACGACTTCGTGGGGGCCCTCTTCTGGGGGGCGACCGCCGGCGAGCTCGGCGCGAGCGGGACCCAGGCGTTCACCAAGCTGTGGACACCGACCACGGGCTCCCAGGAGGGGACGTGGGAGCTGCGGGTCGAGGTGCGGGTCGGGACCTGACGCGACGTCCCTACGGGCCCCTCGCGTAGGCCTCGATCGCCGGCCGGTACTTCTCCTTCGCCCCGCCGATCACCGGGTCGCCATGGGCCGGCAGCAGGTTCTCGAACCGGAGGTCGAGGACCGCCCGGACGGCCTCCGGTGCAGGCTTCAACAGCTTCACCCAGCCCTTTCCGAGTCGGTACGGGCCCACGAATCCGGCGAGGGTGAAGCCGATCCGGGCGACCAGGTTGAAGTGGCGCGCGGGGTCCCCCCAGTTCTGGAGCGAGTCGCCCGCGACGAGGGTGCCGCCGGCGTGGGGCAGCAGGAGGAGCGACTCCTGGGGCGCGGTGTCGAAGTGGTGGAGTCGGCCCTCGGGGAGGCAGGCCAGCTCGGGGCCCTCCACCGCGTGGTCGGAGCGGAAGTACGTGGCGCCGGTCTTGAAATTGGACCCCTCGAAGTACCTCTGACCCGCCATGTCCCAGACGGTGGCGCCGTACCGCTCCTTGTAGAAGGGGTCGTCGGCGCCGTGCGCCCCCGCGAGGCGCACGACGTCGGTGACGCGACCGAGGGCGTCCAGCGCGGCGAGCCCCGCCTCGTCGAGCCTCACGGAGTTGACGAGCACGAGGTCACCGCCGCGCTGGACGACCGTCATGTTGCGACTGAAGCGCGCCGGGCCGAAGGCCATGGTGCCGCGGACGAGGTGAACGCCGGGCAGGACCTCCCGGAGCGCGCCGTGGGGCTGGGCGGGGGTCGGCGGACGGGCCATGCCGCACCCTACCCAACCCCACGACCTCAGAACTGGGTCCGAACGGCCTGGGCGAACACCTCGAGCACCATGCCCATCTTCCCCTCCAGCTTCGGCCGCATCGGCTCCGCCTCGTCCGTCAGCACGAACAGCGCCTCGCCGGCGAGCCGACAGCTCTCCGGGCCGGTCTCCTCGATCGTCCAGTCGTTCCGCAGGCGGGTGAAGAGCGGCGGCAGCGTGTCGCGCATCTCGTAGGAGAGCGTCCGCGCGTCGGGCTCGTACCGCACGAGCTCCTGCCGGACCGTCCCGAGGGACGGGGTCTCGTTGACGCGCACCACGCCGGCGGCCAGGGGCCCCTCGAGCGTGGAGCTCTCGATGCCGGGGGCCCAGGCGGCCCAGTCTCCGAAGCCCTCTCCGAAGAGGCGCCAGACGGTGGCGGCGGCGGCGGGGATCTCGATGGTCGTGTGGATGATCATGTCGGACATGGGGTGGTCTCCTTGTTCAGGTTGGGGGGGACGGTGGGTGGGATCGGGGGGACGGCTCAGAGGTCGGCGAACCAGCGGGACACGGCGACGCCGATGGCGTCCGGGTGCGTCTCCTGGAGGAAGTGCTTGCCGGGTCCGAGGTCGACGACGTCGAGGTGGGTCACGTGGGCGCGCAGCCACGCGATCTCGTCGGCCTTGATGGCGACTCCGTCGTCCCCGTGGAGCATCAGCATCGGGACGTCGGTGGACGCGATCCAGTCGATGTAGCCGGTGACGAGCTCGTAGCTGCGCGCGGGGACCCCGTCGAAGGGCACCTCGCGCGGGAACATGCGGACCGCCTTGCGGCTGGCGACCGTGGGGAAGGGTGCCTTCCACTGGTCGCGGACCTCGGGGGCCATCGGCCGGAAGGTCAGCTCGTGGATCATCTGCCGGAGGAACACGTTGCCGACGCCCACGAGCAGCCAGTTGAAGAAGGGGTTGCGCATCACGCGCATGCCGACCTTCAGCGAGCCGGGCAGGTCCGCGTAGGACAAGGGGCGGACCATGGCCTCCATGAAGGCGACCGCGCGCACCCGGTCCGGGTTCTCGCTGGCCCAGCGGAAGCCCAACATGCTCCCCCAGTCGTGGATGACGAGGGTCAGGTTCTCGCCGATGCCCAGCGCGTCGATGAACGCGGCCAGATAGCGGGACTGGTCGTCGTAGGTGTAGGCGATGTCGGGCTTGTCGGACCTGCCCATCCCGATGAGGTCCAGGGCGACACACCGGCCCTGACCCGCAAGGTGCGGGATGACGTTCCGCCAGAGGTACGACGAGGCCGGGTTGCCGTGGATGAACAGGATCGGGTCCCCCTCCCCTTCGTCGATGTAGTGCATCCTCGAGCCGAGGACGTCGACGTAGTGGGAGGTGAAGGGGAACGCCGCGGGGACGACGTCCTGGGCGGCGACGGCGGGCACAGCAGGGGTGTGGAGTGCGTTCATGGTGGGCTCCCTTTCTTGGTGCCCCCGGAAGCTAGGAGCCGAGGCGGACAAGAAGAAGACCCACACTTTGCCCAGGGGTGTACGTTTCTGAGCATGCCTGCCTTCGCCGACCTCGACTGGAACGACGTGCGGCTCTTCCTGGCCGTCATGCGCGCCGGGAGCCTCCGGAAGGCGGCCGCCGATCTGTTCGTGAGCCGGCCGACTGCGGCGCGGCGCCTGTCGTCGTTGGAGCGGCAGCTGGGGATGGCGCTGTTCGACCGGCGCCCCGACGGCCTCCACGCGACGCCCGCCGCAGCGTCCCTGCTCCCCCGGGCCGAGGCGGTGGAGGAGGCGATGCGGGGCCTCACCCGCGCGGCCGTCGGGGCCGACCCCGAGCTCCGCGGCACCGTCCGGGTCACGGTGCCTCCCATCGTCGCCGAGGAGCTCCTCATCGAGGACTTCGTGGAGTTCTGCCAGCGGTGGCCGCAGATCGAGATCGAGGTCGTGGGGAACTACGCCCTGGACAACCTCGCGGCCCAGCAAGCCGACGTCGCCGTGCGGTTCATGCCCGTGGGGGTGCCGCCCCGGTCGAGCCTGCACGGGCGCCGGGTCGGGAACGCCCACATCGCGGTCTACGGCCACGGCGACTGCTGGATCGGGCAGCGGGGGGAGACGCACGATCGAGCGTGGGCGAAGACGACGCCGTGGCCGGACCTGCCGATCCGCGGGGCCATGCTCGACGGTGCCCTGCAGCGGCGGGCGTGCGCCGCGGGCCTGGGGATGGCGCGGCTCCCCTGCTTCTTCGCGGACGGACACCTCGAACGGCGCACGGAGCCCGAGCCCGGGCTGGACATCTGGGTGCTCGTCCACCCGGATCTGCGCCGGAACCCCCGCCTGCGCCTGTTCCGCGACATGGTGGCCGCGTCCATGCGGCGGCACCGCGCTCGGCTCGAGGGCCGGGCCTGAGAGGCCCTCCTCCGCTACTCGGCGGAGACGGGCCGCGCGTGGATCTGCACCAGCCGCCCCCACGGGACGATCTTCGTGAACTCCAGCTGGTGGCGCTTCGTGAGCCCGTCGAACAGGCGCACACCCTCGCCGAGCACGATGGGCCCGACGGTCAGGATGATCTCGTCGACAAGGCCGGCGTCCAGCGCCTGCCGCACGAGGTTCCCCCCGTCGACGTAGACGTCCTTGTCCCCCGCCGCCTCCCGCGCCGCGGCCACGACCTCCTCGATGGAGCCGGAGACCGTCTGCACGGTGGGGCGGTCGCAGACGATCTCCCGGTGGGTCGCCACGAGGACGGGGGTCTCGCCGTAGAACCAGCCGTCGAAGGCCTCGACCACGTTCCACGTGCGACGCCCCATGAGCAGCGCGCCGATGTCCTCCATGAACGTGAAGAACCCGACGGCGTCACCCTCCTCCTCGGGAGGATCGATGAGCCAGCTCAGGTCGTCGTTGGAGTCAGCGATGCAGCCGTCGAGGGAGCAGCCGAGGTAGACACGTACGCGGGAAGTCATGGGGACTTGTACAAATTGAAGGTCCGATTTTCAATCGGTCAGACCCACCCCCAGCCGCCCCGCCCCGAAGGCGTCCAGCGGCATCCCCGGCGCGTCCCCGCACATCGTCGCGGCGAGGCAGGTGGCCGACGCGGGCGCGAGCAGGATGCCGTTGCGGTAGTGGCCGGTCGCCAGCCACAGGCCGTCGTACGCGCCGCGGCCGATGAGGGGCAGCTGGTCCTCCGTCCACGGCCGCAGCCCCGCCCACGAGTCCACCACCGGGGCTGACGACGCAGACGGCACCAGCGTGATCGCCAGATCCAGGATCGAGCGCAGCCCCGCCGCCGTGACCTCCTTACGGAAGCCCTCGAACTCGAGCGTCGACCCGCAGAACAGGCGGCCGTCGTCCCGAGGGACCACATACCCGCGGTGGCTGAACACCACGGAGCTCACCGGCGGCGTCGCGAACTGGAGCAGCACGATCTGGCCCCGCGCCGGCTGGACGCTCCCCGCCGGCAAGCCGCTGCCCGGCACCGCGCTCGACCACGCACCCGCGGCCAGCACCACGTCCTGCCCGACCCGCTCGCCCGCCGCCGTCCGCACACAGACCCCGCCGTCGCGGCGCTCCAGGCCGAGCACCGTCTCGGAGACGAACGCCACGCCCGCCCGGCGGGCGGAGATGGAGAGGGCCCGCATGATCGAGCGAGGCTCCGCGCGCCGCTCTCCATCGATGAGCAGCCCCCCGACGACCGCATCCGACAGGCCCGGCTCCCGCGCGCGCACGGCGTCCCCATCCAGCAGGACGTGCGCCACGTCGAGCCCCCGAAGCAGGCGCGACCGGGAGTTCAGCTCCTCGCGCTCCTCATCGTCGAGGGCCACCAGCAGCCCGCCACAGGGCACGAGCTCCACATCGACGCCCGAGCGCCCCTCGAGGTCCGCCACCCACTCCGGGTACAGCTCCAGGGAGTGTCGACAGAGCTGAAGGAACGGCCCGTCGTCCTCGCACTCGAGGTGCGGCCCCAGGATCCCCGCCGCCGCGCCGGACGCCTCCGCCCCCGGCACGCTCTTCTCCAGCACCGTGACCGATCGGCCACGCTTCGCCAGCTCGAGCGCGACGGCGCAACCATGCACGCCGCCACCGACGACGAGGACGTCGTGCTCGGTCATCGTGGTCCTGGGGTCAGGGGAGGGGGGCTACTCGGCGGCCTGCTGCTGCTCGTACCAGTCGGCCGGCAGGTCGAACGCGAAGTCGAAGTCCATCACGTAGAAGCCTTCGTAGCTGCACGGCGCGCAGCCGGCTCCGAAGTCCCACACGTTGTTCCCGCCGAAGCTGCCGTTGTTCGGGTCGTCGAACTCCATGACGAAGTCGAGCACGGAGGTCTCGAAGTCCTGGGTCAGGTCGCCCGTGCCGAGCTCCGTCCAGTCGTCGCCGAACCAGCCCTCCTGGAACCACCACATGACCGCCTCGGTCTCGGTCTGGCGCAGGTCGAACCCCGCCTGGCCCTGCTCCTCGAGGTCGTCGCCGCCGGGGCAGTCGTCCGCCACCGACACGAACACCTGGTAGACGACGTCACACGAGAGGCACTGCTCGGGCGTCTGCGAGAGCGGGCTGCCGGTCACGTTGAACGTCTCGACGCAGGAGGTGCCCTCGAGGTCCCCCGAGGTGTAGTTCTTCGTGTAGGCGATCGTGCCGACGAGGTCGTCGATCCACTCGTTGTTCACCACCTCCGGATGCTCCGGGATCGGCTCCGTCGCGTCGTCGTCGTCGGCGACGGTGGGGCAACCGAGCAGGAGGAGGGCGGGGAGCAGCGAGAGGAGGGAGGAGCGCTTCATGGCGGGAAGCGTCCCGCTCCCGGGCCGAGCCGTCAAGGGTCAGAGGGGTCGAGGGGTGGATCAGGCCGAGGAACCGGCCCACGCCTGGGTGATCTCCTCCAAGGGCGACGCCACCGACGTCCCCGGCCGGAAGTTGAGGGTGGCCGCCGCTTCGAGCATCGGGTTGGCGACGATCCGGACCGTGCTCCGGCGGTTCGGGGCGGTTCCGTGGAGCAAGAACGGGTGCATGACGAAGACGTCGCCGGCCTCTCCGGTGATCTGCAGTCTCTGGGTGCATGCCTCGACCAGCGGACGGGTCTCCGCGTCCTTGTCCATGAAGTCGGCTCCCCCCGCCGCGAGCCGTCGAGCCACCATCCGCGCCGACTCCGGGAGCAGGACCGTCCCCCCGCCGCCGGGCAGCACGTCGGTGTAGAGGACGAGGAGGAGGGCCGCGTTCCGCCAGCCGTCGAGCGACATCGAGTCGGTGGGGTCGTCCAGGTGGAAGCCCCCGCCCACGGGCTTCTTCTTGCGGAACAGGCCGCGGATGCGGTCCGGCCAGCGCTCGTGGCTCGGCGTGGGGAAGGAGAGGATCAGGTAGTTGGTGACCGTGGAGCGGCGGAGGCCCCGGTCGCCGAGGAGCTGGGTCAAGGCGGTCCAGGCGGCGGGCGCGACGTCTTGCAGATCCGCGCTCTTCGTTCCCTTCAGGGTCGCCCGGCGCCAGCGCCAGGTGGACGGATCATCCGGGTCGAGGGACGCGAACGCGCCGGGAGGCGCGGGAGGCGCCGAGTCGACGAGCTGGGTCGACGCGGAGGTCCTCAGGCGCGCGAACGCCTCGTCCCGCCAGCGGGCCACGAGGTCCGCGTCCATCGCGCGCGGCAGGCGCACGTACCCGTGGGTGGCGAAGTGGTCGAGGTCGAGCACCGGTTCATGCTAGCGATCCCCGCATGCCCAGCCTCCTCTCTGACGACGCCATCGCCGCGGGACTCGCCACCCTCCCCGGCTGGTCCCGCGACGGCGACACCCTCGCCCGCACCTTCGTCTTCGACGACTTCGTGACCGCCTTCGGCTGGATGAGCTCGGTGGCGCTGGTCGCCGAGCGCATGAACCACCACCCGGACTGGTCGAACGTCTACAAGACGGTGGTCGTGGCCCTCTCGACGCACGACGCCGGCGGGATCACCCAGCTCGATCTGGACCTCGCGGGGGCGATGAGCCGCCTCGCGGGGTAGCCTCCGCGCCCCGCGCCCAGACCGCGCGCCCGGAGGTCCCTTCGATGTCCGATCACACCTACGACGTCCTCGTCATCGGCGCCGGCCCTGGCGGCTACCCGGCGGCCATCCGCGCTGCGCAGCTCGGCCTCTCCGTCCTCATCGTGGAGAAGGGCATGTGGGGCGGCACCTGCCTCAACATCGGCTGCATCCCCAGCAAGGCGCTCATCGAGGCCGGCAAGACCTGGGAGAAGATCGAGAAGGCCTCGGCGATGGGCATCACCGTCTCGAGCCGCAACCTGGACATGGCCAAGCTCCAGGAGTGGAAGGGCGGCATCGTCCACAAGATGACGTCCGGCGTGCGCGGCCTGACGAAGAGCAACGGCGCCACGCTCGCGGAGGGGACCGCACGTTTCACGTCGAACACCACCGCCGAGGTCACCCCCACGGACGGCTCCGCTCCCTACAGCGTGACCTTCACCAGCGCAGTGATCGCCACGGGCTCGGTGCCCATCGAGCTCCCCATGTTCCGGTTCGACGAGGAGAGGATCCTGTCGTCCACCGGCGTCCTCGCCCTGTCGGAGCTGCCCGGTCACGTGGTGGTCGTGGGCGGCGGGTACATCGGGCTGGAGTGCGGCCAGATGCTGCGCAAGCTCGGCGCGAAGGTGACCGTGGTCGAGCTCGCCGACCAGATCCTGCCGGGGTTCGACCCCCAGATCGTCCGCTTCGTCGCCCGGAACATGAAGAAGAGCGGCATCCGCACCCTGCTCGAGGCCAAGGCCGGCGGGGTCAAGGAGGACGGGGACAAGCTCGTCGTCTCCGTCGCCACGAAGGACGGCCCCGAGGACATCTGGTGCGACAAGCTCGTCGTGACCGTGGGCCGCAAGCCGTACACCGACGGCCTCGGGCTCGACGCGGCGGGGCTCGCGACGGACGAGCGCGGCTTCCTCGCCGTCGACGAGAAGCTGCGCACCTCCGTCCCGAACATCTACGCCGTCGGCGACGTGACCGGCAACCCCATGCTCGCCCACCGGGCCACGAAGCAGGGCGAGGTCGTCGCCGAGGTCATCGCGGGCAAGGACGTGGCCTGCGACTACAAGACCGTCCCGGCCGTGGTGTTCACGGACCCGGAGATCGCGACCGCGGGGCTCATGGAGCAGGAGGCGAAGGACGCCGGCTTCGACGTGAAGGTCGCCACCTTCCCCTGGGGCGCGAACGGCCGCGCGCTGACGCTCCAGAGCACGGACGGCTTCATCAAGGTGATCGCCGACGCGGCGGACAACCAGGTCCTGGGCGTCGCCATCTGCGGACCCCACGCGAGCGACCTCATCAGCGAGGCCGCGCTGGCGGTGGAGATGGACGCGTTCGTGGAGGACATCGGCCTGACCATCCACCCGCACCCCACACTCGGCGAGGCGGTGATGGAGGCAGCGAACAAGGTGCTCGGGCACGCCATCCACGTGATGAACGGCTAGGGAGACGCCATGGAACTCGGAGCCTTTTCGATCAGCCTGACCGTCAAGGACCTCGCCACGAGCCGCGCCTTCTACGAGAAGCTCGGGTTCGCGGTGACCGGCGGCGACCCCGCCCACAACTACCTGATCATGATGAACGGGTCCTCGATCATCGGGCTCTTCCAGGGGATGTTCGAGCGCAACATCCTCACGTTCAACCCGGGCTTCGAGCAGGACACGACCCTGTCGGACAGCTTCACCGACGTGCGCCAGCTCGCGGCGAAGCTCAAGGCCGAAGGGTTCGAGCTCCAGTCGGACACGACGGACAAGACGGCCGAGGGCCCCGCGTCCTTCGTCCTCGTCGACCCCGACGGGAACCCGATCCTCGTCGACCAGCACCGCTGATCCGCGGCGGACGCTGAGGCAGGGCGCCCGGCGCCCGATCCGTCCCCAAGAGCGAGACCCCGCGCCACCCGAAGGCGACGCGGGGCCTCATCCTCCGAAGAGCCGCCCCGAAGGGCGGCCCCTCTCCCGTTCTACTGCTCCAGGGCGATGACGTAGGCGGCGCCCGTGTCGCAGGGGTTGCCCTCACCCGCGCCGCAGGCCGTCTCGTCGATGCCGCCGGTCGCCCCGACCACCACGCTGCCGTGAGTCACGCCGACCGCGCCGCCGAAGTACAGGTCCTCGTGGCTGTCCGTCGCCTTGAGGTAGGCCTCGGCGGACCAGGAGGCCTGCTCGAAGACGCCGTCGCGGCGGAAGACGTGGGCGGCGCCGGAGCTCCAGCAGTTGTCGTCGCCCAGGGCCGAGTCGACGCCCTGGCCGCAGCCGTCCTCGTAGCGCTCACCGGAGACCACCGTGTCCTCGAACAGGGCCACGTCGCGGCCGAAGCCCTCCCAGGAGGCAGGGTTGGCGCCCTTGAGGTAGCCCTCCTCGGTCCAGGTGGGGGCCTGGCCGGGCTCACCGGCGAAGACGTAGGCGTACACCGCGCCCGACCCGTTGCAGGCGTCGCCCGCGGTCGTGCTCTCGTCCGAAGCGCAGCCGTCCTCGTAGGGCGCGCCGACCACCAGCGTGTCGATGTCCAGGTCCACCGACTGGCCGAAGCTGTCGCCGATCCAGGCGTTGTCCGCCTTCAGGTAGGCCTGCTCGACCCACTGGTCGCCGTTCTCACCCGTGCGGGCGAAGATGGAGACGGCGCCGCTGTCCGTGCAGTTGTCGGTCGTCGGGTCCGCGGTCGTGCCCGTGCCGAAGGAGTCGTCACCCGCCGCGCCGACCGCCACGAGTCCGCCGCTGATCGCGACCTCGTCGAAGCTGTCGTAGGAGTCCGGGCTCGGCCCCTTGAGGTAGGCCGCCTGCGTCCACACGCCGGCGTCGCGCTCGAAGATGTAGGCCGCGCCCGAGCTGTTGCAGAGCGTGTCCCCATCGACCGCCTGGGCGGCGTCCACGCCGGCGTTGCACGAGTCGTCACCCGCCGCGCCCACCACGAGGGTGTCGCCGTCGAGCGCGATGCTCGACCCGAAGTAGTCGTAGCTCCGCAGGCCGGCCGGCTTGAGGAACGCCTCCTGGCTCCAGGTGGGCGTCCCGCCGTCGGTGGCGCGGGTGAACACGAAGGCCGCACCCGACGAGTAGCAGGCGGCGTTCGTGCCGTCGTTGCTCGCCGCGTCGCAGTTGTCGTCGTACTCCGTACCGATGACGATCGTGTCGCCGGAGATGGCGACCTCCTCGCCGAACCAGGCCCAGTTGTTCGCCGCGAAGCCGTTGCCCGCCACGTCCATCGCCTTGAGGACCGCCTCCTGCTCCCAGGACCCGTCCGAGCCGCGGGCGAACACGTAGGCCGCGCCCGCGCTGGAGCAGCCGTCGTCGCCCGCGTCCGTGCAGCCGTCCTCGTAGGGCGCGCCGACCACCATCAGGTTGCCGTCCACCGCCACGGCCGCGCCGAAGGAGTCGTTCCAGCCGTTCTCCTCGGCGACGAGCTTGCTCTCGTCCGTCCAGGTGCACGAGAGGCCGAGGCCCGCGAGGCAGGGGTCGCCGCCGTAGCCACCCTGGATGAAGGACACGATGTCCTCGAAGGCGCCGGGGCCGACGTAGGAGACGGCGTCCAGCTCGGTCAGCGAGGTCAGGGGCGCCTGGCTCGCGGCGTCCGCGATGTTCTGGGCGGAGATGCTGTTCAGGCCGACCACGTCGTCCAGCGCCTCCTCCGTCGCGGAGTTCACGAGCTGGAGGATGTCGAGGGCCAGCAGGCTCTGCTCGGAGATGCCGTGGACGAAGACCTGCGGGATGACGAGGCCCTCGTTGATGACGTAGTCGAGCAGCGTGCTGAAGGCCGCGGGGCCCATGTAGGAGATGGCGTCGAGGGCCTCGAGGGTGTCGATGGGGCCGAAGAAGCGCGCGTCCAGGATGTTGTCGACGGCGATGCTGTTCAGGCCGACGACGTCGTCGAGGAGCGCGTGGTCCGCGAGGTTGACGAGCAGGATGATGGCCGCCGCCTCGTCGCTGCCCTCGGTGATGCCGTGGACCTCGGTCGCGCCCGCCTGGGCCGCGATGTAGTCGAGCATGCGCTGGAGCGCGGTGTCGCCGACGTAGGGGACGGCGTCGAGGCCGCCGAGGTCGGAGAAGGGCCGCTGGGCGACGATGCCGGAGGCAGCGCGGGAGTCGAGGCCCACCTCGTCGTCGAGGATGGCCTCAGTCGCCGTGTTCGCCAGGTCGAGGACCGCCGCCGTCTCGTCGGCGGACAGGCTCATGGAGAAGGCCATGTCGATAGAGTCGGCGATGTCGTGGCTGGCGTCGGTCGGGGGGGTGCAGGCGGTGAGGGGGAGAAGGGCAAGGGTGAGGGCTAGGGCTCGTTGGTGGAACATCGTTCGTCTCTCCTGTGCCCCCGGGTCAAGGTGGGGGGCGGGTTGGTGAAGCGGCGGCGACCAAAATCAAGGTGTCGCTCCGCCTCGGTGATGACGGGACTCTGCCGGACGGCCTTGCGTGACGCCCGTCACGTCGTGTCACGCGGTGTTTCAACTCCCCGGAGAGCCTTGTTTCACATGCGTTTCACACGGTGTCGGCGCGGGTTTCGTGTCGGGATCCGAGGCTGATCGACGTGCGACTGGCACCCTTGGGGGGCTGGTGGTGAGCTGCGGGAGCGGCGATGGAGCGGGTCGGTGTGACGCCCGCGTGTGGAGGCGGCGATGGAAGAGCTCTGGATCGCGTTCCTGGTGGTGGCGGTCGTCGTGTTGTTCTGGCGATCGATGACGGCGTCCCGGCGGGCGCGGACGCTCGAGGGCGAGCTGGCGAGCCTGCGGTCGTCGCTGGCCCAGGACTGGACGGCGCGGCAGGCGGCGAGCAAGGACTTGGAGCGGCGGCTGGCGGCGCTCGAGGTCGGTGGCGTGCGGGTCGCGGACGCGGGGGCGTTGCGGGTCGAGGGGCCGGAGGCTGTGGGGGCGACCGACGGCGAGGCTGCGACCAAGGCCGCGGCGGCGCTCGATGTGACGGCGGCTGCGACGGATGTCACAGCCGCGGATGTCACACCCGCAGAGGTCACGGCCGCAGATGTCGCGGCTGGCGAAGCGGTTCCAGACAGCGTGGCGGCAACCGACGGAGACACTTCCTCCGACGCGCCGACCGACACCGCGCCCACGATCGAGGCCACGGCTCCCCCGCCGTTGACGCCTCCGACGCCGGCCGCCTCCCCCCTTCCGCCCCCGAAGTCCCCGCGCCCGCGGGTGAACCTCGAGGAGTGGCTCGGCGTGAAGGGCGCGGCCGTGGGCGGCGGGATCATCGCCTGCCTCGCCGCAGTGCTCCTCTTCCAGCACGCGATCGACGAGGGGTGGATCTCGCCCGCGATCCGCGTGGTGATGGGCACGCTGGCCGGCATCCTCGGCATCGGCGCCGCGCAGACGAAGAAGCTGCGGCAGTACGCGATCACCGCGAACGCGATGGCCGGCGCGGGCCTCGTGGCCCTGTACGCCTCGTTCTGGGCGGCCCACGTCCTGTACGACCTCGTGCCGAAGTACCCGACGGGCGCGCTCATGGCGCTCGTGACGGCGGCGTGCATCGCCCTGTCCTTGAGACACAACGCGATCCTCATCGCGCTGCTCGGCCTCGCGGGGGGGCTGGCGACGCCGCTGCTGCTCTCGTCCGGCTCCGACAAACCCATCGAGCTGTTCGGCTACCTGCTGCTGCTCGACGTCGCCTTCGTCTACCTCGCGCAGAAGAAGGACTGGGCGGTGCTCGGCGGCCTCGCTCTGCTCGGCACGCTGTTCTTCCAGACGCTCTGGATCGGGACCCGCATGGGCCCGGAGCGGCTCTGGCTCGGCGTGGGAATCCTCATGGTGTTCACGGCCCTGTTCGCCGCCGCGAGCAGCCGGGTGCCCGAGGAGAAGCGCGGCCCCTGGGACCTGACGACCGCGGCGTCGATGCTCTTCCCCCTGGCCTTCGGGTTCTACTTCGCGGCGCGGTCGTCCCTGTCGGAGAACGCCATCCCGATCCTGGGGATGGTGGTGGCCGTGAACGCAGGCGCCGCCTGGCTCGCCCACCGGCGGAGCTCCCAGCGCCTGCTGCCCCTCGGGGTCGCGTCGGCGAGCCTCGGCATCCTGGCGGTGTTCGTCGCCGTCGATGCCGCGGACCACGCGCTCCAGCTGGGCGCCGGCGTGGCGGTCCTCCTGGCGGCCATCCACCACGGGCTCTTCGAAGTCCGCCTCCGCCGTCCCATGCCGGCCCCCGTCGCCAACGCCGACGGGGTGGTGACCGCGGCCGCGCCGAAGGACGTGCGCGGCGTCACGGTGGCGGCGCTGGGTGGGGCGCTCGTCGTCCTCCTCGGTCAGTACCTGCACGGGTATGCGTCCGCCGGCTGGTGGACCGGAGTCCTCGCCGTGACGGCGCTGGCGGCGATGCTGTTGCGGCAGTCGAGCGTCCTCGGGAGGCCGGGCCCGGCCCTCGGGGCGGCGTTCACGCTGGCGTTCGCGGTGCTCGAAGGGCTGCTGGAGTCGGGGCCGCGCGCTCCCATCGGCACCATCCTCGCCGGGCTGTTCGGCCTCGGGGCGGCGCTCCAGGGCTGGGCGGTGGCGGGGGCCTCGCCGACCGGGAAGCGGGCGGCGGAGCAAGCGGCCGCGACGTTCGCGTTCATCGGGCTGCTCGGCCTGGCCTTCGCCCCCGACCTCGGGGAGCTGCCGGCGCTCGTCGTCGGCCTCGGCTTCGTGGGCCTCGCGGCGCTGGTGTGCTTCGCGGCGACCCGCATCGACGCTGGCGGGTGGCTGCTGGCGACGACCATCGCCGTGTCCTTCGCTCACAGCACCCTCGTGTCCCACCGGGGCGCCGTGGAGCAGGGCGTGGAGGGACCGTTGCTGGCGGTGCTCGCGGGGACGGTCGTCCTGATGACCTGGTGGCCGGCCATGACCACGAAGCGGTTCCGCACGAGTCGGTGGGCCTGGTACGGCGCGGCGCTCATCGGGCCGCTGTCGTTCCCCGCGTCGCGGACGCTGTGGGAGTCGCTGCTCGGCGACGGGATGACCGGGGTCCTCGCGGTGCTCTACGCGGCGGTCGCGGTGGGGGCGCTGGCGAAGGTGACGCGGGAGTGGGCGTCCGACGACCCCGTCCGCACCAGCGTCCTCGCCTGGCTCGGCGCCGCGGCGCTGTTCTTCGTGAGCCTCGCGATTCCGCTCCAGCTCGAGCGGTCCTGGTGGACGATCGGCTGGGCGCTCGAAGGGCTCGCCGTCCTGCACCTGTACCGCCGCGTGGACCACCCCGGCCTCAAGTACCTGGCGCTCGGCCTGTTCGGCGCCGTGGGGGCGCGGCTGCTCATCAACCCCGAGGTCCTCGGCTACTACGACCGCGGCAGCTGGCGCATCGTGAACTGGCTCGCCTACACGTACCTCGTGCCGGCGGCGGCGCTCATCGGCGGGGTGAAGGCGCTCGGACCCATCGAGAAGGAGCGGTCGCGGCCCTGGGAGAGCTGGATCTACGCGACGCCGGTGAGCGTGGCGGGGGTCCTGGGGCTGGTCGCGGTCGCGGTGGGCTTCGCGTGGGTGAACCTGGCGGTGGTGGACTGGTTCGCGGAGGGCTCGACCCTGCGGGTGTCCCTCGACCGCATGCCGGCGCGGGACCTGAGCTTCTCGATCTCCTGGGCGCTCTACGCGGTGATGCTGCTCGCGGTGGGCATGGCGCGGCGCATCGCCGGGCTGCGGTACCTGTCGCTGGCGTTGCTCGTGGTGACGATCGGCAAGGTGTTCCTGTACGACCTCGGGCACCTGGAGGACCTGTACCGGGTGGCCTCGCTCGTGGGGCTGGCGGTGTCGCTGTTCCTGGTGTCGATGGCGTACCAGCGGTTTGTCTTCGGCCGAGAAGGCGGGGACGGGGACGCGGGGGGAGCTGGGCTGCCACTGGAGCCGGAGGCTGGCTTGGGAGGGGATGCTGGGCTGCCTTTGGCGGTTGAGTCCGGGGGAGCAGAGGAACCGGGAAACCGGGAAACCGGGAAACCGGGAGACTTGGGGGGTGGGGTGCCGGGCGACCCGGAAGGGTTGGGGGAAGAGGCTTTGCCGGGCGACCCGTCTGGGGTGCAGGAGGACCCTGAAGGGTCGGGGGAAGGGGCTTCAGACCCTCCACCTGAGGCGAGGGATGAGGAGGGGACGCCGTGAATCGCTTGTTTCTGACCCTGCTCGGGGGGATGGCCCTGGTGGTGGCGGGGGGTCCGTCGGGGGCGGTCGCGCAGGACGCGTCCGTGCATCGCTACGAGGCCGCCGTGACCACGTCGGGGGCGGGGCTCACGCGGCTGCCGCTGCCGGACGAGGTGCTGACCCGGGCGGCCGCCGACCTCGCCGACCTGAGGCTCGTCACCGCCGACGGGACCGAGGTGCCCTACGCCATCGACGCCGGGCCCCAGCAGGTCGCCGCCGTCTCCTACACCCTGCCCATCGACGACATCGACCGGTCGCGGGACTCCGAGCCGCGCTTCGCTCCGTGGGTGTTCCTCGAGCGGTTGCAGGTGGAGGCTCCGGCCGACGGCGCCGACCACGGCTGGACGCTGACCCTGGACAGCTCCACGCGCCGCTTCGTCCGGGAGGTGGAGGTCCGCGCCGGCACCATCGACAGCCCCGGTCCGCTCCTCGGCAAGGGGACCATCTACCGCCTCCGCGACCCCGCACGCGAGAAGCTGACCGTCGACCTGCCGCCCCTGCCGCCCGGACCCCTCGTGGTCCAGCTGCGGGGGGCGGAGTTCGGCTACCTCGAGCCGCGCGTGCGCATCGACGCGAGCTGGGAGCTCGGCGTGCCACCCGAGGCGAGCATCCCCCTGGCGGTCGAGTCGACGACGTCGTCCGACGGCACGACCACCCTCGTGCTGACACGGCCCGACTCGGTCGTCCCCCAGAGCGTGCGCCTGACCACGGCGACCACGACCTTCGAGCGCACGGTCGTCGTGTGGGACGAGGCCCCGGGGCGCCGTCCGCGCCGGGTGGGGACCGGGGTGCTGTGGCGGCTCGACGCGGATCGGGGCGTCCAGGACGTCTCCATCCCCATCGCCCCTGCATCGGGGGACCGGCTGCGCGTCGAGATCACCGACGGCGACAGCCCGCCCCTGCCCCTCGACGCCGTCCACGCCACCCTCCGCCGGCCGACCCTCGTCTTCGACGCCCCGGCCGGTCCGGTGACCCTGCGCTTCGGTGCGGAGAGGGCGCGACGACCCAACTACGACATCGCCGGACTGCTGGGGACCGGGTCCTGGAAGCGCGCGGAGGACGGCAGCTCCCAGCTCTTCGACCCCCGCGCGCTGTCGCTCGCGCAGCTGTCCACGGTGGAGCAGGCCAAGACCTGGTCGCCCGAGCCCGCCCTCGCCTTCGCGAGTCAGCCCGGAGCCCTGGTGGACACCTCACTCTGGACCCACCTGCGTGAGGTCCGGGTGGAGAGCGCCCCCGACCACCTCGCGCGCGTGGTCCTGAGCCCCGCGGACCTGGCGTTGGCGCGGCCCGACCTGGCGGACCTGCGCATCGTCGACGCGAACGGAGCCCAGTGGCCCTACCTGCGGGACCCGCGGCCGCCGGCGGTGTGGGCGCCCCTGACGCTGGGGGAGGTCACCACGAGCAACGGCGTCACCCGGTACCCGCTCACGCTGGACGTCGGAGCGACCCACGTGGAGCTGCTCGAGCTCGCCGGGCCGACGACCTGGTTCGACCGGGCCTACGAGCTCGTCGAGGACGGCAAGCTCATCCAGCGCGGCCGCCTCGTTCGCGAGCCCGGCGACCCGAAGCCGGTGACCATCGCCCTGAAGCGCCCGGTCCGCACGGACTCGCTGGTGCTGCTCATCACGGACGGCGGCGACGCGCCCCTGGACCTCGCCACCGCCACCGCCCGCGTGCGGGGCGGCGAGCTCCTCGCGGTGCTGCAGCCGGGGACGTACACGCTCCTGCTGGGACACCCGGACGCGGACGCGCCGACCTACGAGCTGGCCCGCATCCGGCCGATGGTGATGGCGGTCCAGCCGGTGGACGCGGTCCTGGGCGACCTGGCGGCAAACCCCGAGCGACCGACGGTCGATCTGCGCGGCTCAGGCGGCGAGAAGGTCCTCGTCTGGGTCGTGATCCTCGTCGCGGTCCTCTTGCTGGGATTCGTGACCATGCGCAGCGCGCGGGAGGAGCCCCCGGGGTAGCGTGCTCGTCCACGTTGGGGACGAGGAGGACGCGACGATGCCGGGGACTGGTCAGGAAGACCTGAGCGAGAGTGATCTCATCGGAGAGGACATCGGGCTGGAGCTCGACTTCGACACCGGCGAGGACCCGCCGCCTCCGGCGCCGACAGGGACGACGACGACACCCCTGGTGATCCTCGAGCCGGTCGAGGTCGCCTGGCTCAGGGAACTCCGCATCATCCTCCGGACCCAGGAGGAGGACCGGACCCTCGAGCTCGGGATCACCGAGTCGATCGAGTCGGCAACCGAAGAGGAGCGCCGCCAGATCGCCGAGGCGATCCGCCTCTCCCTCGAGGAGAAGGCCCGGCGCGACAAGGAGATCTTTGACGAGACCTGGGGCCCGGTCCGTCGCCGCGTCGATCACTTCGTCGACTCCACCCCGGTCCCCGAGGGGATCCAGCTGCTCCAGTCGGCGTTGGCCGAGATCGCCAACGAGGTCGAGGAGCTGGGGGCCACCGATCCGGAGACGGCCACGGGCCGCATCACCGAGGTCGAGAACACCCTCGAGGTCTCCGAAGGGTCCTGGCTCCAGTGGGTCGAGGCGATGGAGGAGGTCCGGAAGAAGCGGAACGTCCTCGACCGACGTCGGGAGACCATGGAGAGCCGCGCCGAGACGGCGAAGGCCCTCGCGCCGCCGCTGGAGCAGGCCAACATGGCGCGCGAGGAGATCCAGCGCCGCCTCGCCGCCCTCGACCCGACCGATGCGACCAAGGCGCTCCCCGACTACGCGAGGTGGCTCGACCGGGGCGATGAGCTCTGGGAGGAGTTCGGCCGGTCGAAGGGCGCGTACGAGAAGCGTCTGGCGTACGTCACCCAGCGTCTCCCGGCCGCCCAGGGCGACACGACGCTCAAGCCCACGCTGGATGAGCACCTCGAGCAGAGCCAGACGCTCCTGAAGTTCGGGCGGATCGAGGGGGCGCTCTCGGCGCTCGACCTGCTGATCGAGGCGGTCAGGGGGGCGATCAACCACCGGCGTCGCAAGGTGAGCACCCTCGAAGACGAGGCGTTCGACGTGCCCATGAAGGGCGTGGGACTGACCGGCGCGACGCCGCCGGTGTACGGGGAGGCCTGGGCCGAGGCGATCGAGGCGAAGCTGAAGCTGTGGGACCTCGTGGCCGCCGACGACCTGCTCGACAAGTTCGCGAAGGACCTGAAGGTCGGGATCGCGGCGCTGCCGCGGGGCCGCAGCGACGTCGGCGACTTGACGGACCTCGAAGGGCGCGCGAAGGCCCTGGAGATTCGCAACGCGGCGAACGCCCGGAACACGGAGATGATCCGCAGTACGGCGCTCCGTCTCATCGGGCCGGACGGCACCCTTCGCCTGGACATGAGCGAGCTCGCCGGCCTGCCCACCGTCGACCCGAGCGACCTCACGACGCTGTCCAGAGAGATCTCCGAGGGCAAGTACGGGGACCTCCCCGGCTCCCACCACGCGCTGCGGCTCCTCCGCAAGCTGCGGGACGACGAGGCCCTCCGGAACAAGCTCGAGTCCATCGGCGCGCCAGACAGCCAGGACGGACCGTCGGCGCGGATGATCCGCTCGTCTCTGGGGCTCGGCTCGGACGTGGAGGTCACCGCGGCCCACGCGAGGCAGGCAGCGCTGGCCGGTCTCCTCAGCCACACCCGCCAAGGCGGCGCGGGCTCCTGCTTCGCGACCTCGGTCGCGGTGCAAATCCAGACGATGCGTCCGGACCTGTTCCTGGACGACATGAAGGAGCTTCTCGAGAAGGGGACCCTCACGCGCACGATCAGCGGCCGCGTGGTCTCGATGCCCATGTCCACCGAGCAGCTCGAGGGAGGCGTCACGAAGGAGCTCACCGTCCCGCGCCAGGAGCGGGCGTTGGAGAAGGACCCGGGCGTGTCCGCGGCGCTCCTCGCCCTCGGGATCCCGGTCGACGAGCACAAGGCAAAGCTCGAGCGGATCATCGACGAGCCGCGCTGGAAGAAGGCCATCAAGGCGGGGCTCGATGCAGTCCGAAGCAAGCTCCCGAGCCCCGATCCGAGCGCCGCGGTGACGCTGAGGGCGCTCGAGAGCCTGCGCGATGGCTCCTTCGCCCAGGCCGGCGATGCGCTCGAGGCGGCTCTCGTGGCGGAAGGGGTGTCCCTGTCCTCGGTAGCGAACGAGCGGCGGCATCGACAGCGTCTGGCGGCGGCGAAGCAGGCGGCCAACCTCGCGGACCCCCCCGACGGGAGCGACAAGGTCGTGATCGGGGACATCCTGGAAGAGCTCGCGAAGACCGCCACGGACCCGACGAAGGCGCTCAAGGACGCCAAGGACGCGTTCCTCGCCCAGGAGGACAACCGCCTCCAGCGCACGTGGGAGTACACCCTCGCCTCGATGGGCGAGCACGCCGCCGGCCCGAAGCTGCTCAAGCTCCAGAGGGGGGCGAGCGAGGCCATGTGGAAGGCGCTCCATGACGCGCGACGCCCGCTCAAGGCCGGCAAGACCAGCGCGGAGAAGGACGATCTGAAGCGGATCGCGAACCGGTTGAGCGACGTCTTCGACGAGCTCTTCAAGGGCGTCGACAGCCGCTACGACCCGAACGTCAAGTCCCGCCCCGCCGCCGACGGCCACTCGAGCAGCGGCGGGTTCTGCCTGTTCTACAAGGGGGAGAAGATCGTCGGCGGTGCCGCGTACCGGGCCATGTCGCTCGAGCTCCTCCAGAAGGCCCACGACGACACCTTCCAAGGGACCGGCGACGAGGCGTTCTCGCTGGCCATCGTGAACGCAGTCGGCGGGCTGGTCTCGGATCCGAGCTACATCGACCGGGCCCGGGACAAGTCCATCGGGGACGTCAACCAGCCCTGGATGGTCGCGGGTGGAGGACTGTCGTCGGAGCTGCGCACCATCTACCACGGGGGCCCGGTCACGACGATGAAGTCGACGGACGACCCGGGCGCCCCGATCGACACGGGAGGGAAGCTGCTGGGGTACCTCGGCCGGACGCTCCGGTCGATGGCACCGAAGTTGGCCGGACTGAGGGGCAACCCGGACAAGGGGAGCGCTCTCGTCCCGGTCGGGACCGACCCGATCCACGACTTCAGCCTGCTCGCGGGCGGCAAGCTGCTGGAGCGGTTCTCCCAGGACACGACGAAGACGGTCGACGAGCACATCCTGGACTTCACCCGGGACGAGACCGCGAAGAACGACGCCCGGAAGGACCTGGCCCTGACCGACGCGATCGCGCTCTCGCTCCTGAAGTCGACGTTCGGCGACCGCGATGCGGGGGCCCGGTGGACCGACTTCAAGCTGACCGGACGCGACCGGACGGTGCGCGAGCTGACTGCATGGTCGTTGGAGTACTCGGCGGCCGAGACCGCCCGCTGGGGTCGGATGGGGGAGCAGAACATGTTCGCGTCCGTGGACCTGCGCCCGACGGACTCCGTCGCAGCGCAGGCTCGGATCGCGCAACCCCTGAACCCAGCGCTGACCGCGATCGCCTGGGAGAAGCTGCTGGACGGCGTCCCCAACCCCGTCGCAGTGCGCCAGGAGGTCGAGCGGCTCGCTCCGGTGAACCCGACGCTGGCTCAGCTGGCTCAGCTCGTGGCCGACCAGGTCACGCCGCCACGCCTCGATGACACGGCGCTGTCCGTGTTTGGACCGCTGGCGGGGGACCAGCTGACGGCCCTGGAGACGAACGCGCTCTCTCCCGGTGTGCTCGCCCGCATCAAGGCGGACGTGTTTCAGGGCTGGGAAGCGCCGGCGATCACAACGGTGATGACCGAGATCGAGGACCACCTCGGGCACGCGCCCGGGACGGTCAAGGAGTTCTTCGACGCGCTCGCCGCGGTCCGGAGCGACTGGGTCACGGGCGACGGCGCGGCGGCGGTAGCCACGGGGAGGAACACGGGCTGCCTGGGGACGGTTCCGGCGGACGATCGACTCCGGCGGGCGATGCTGAAGCGGGCGCTCGGACGGTCCCTCGAGCCTCACCTCGACGAGGCCGACGACTGGCTCAAGGCGGCGCTCCCGCCGCGGCCCACCGTGGACGACGTGGCTGCGAACGTGCAGGGCGCGGTGGCCCAGGCGCGGACGCTGTCCGCCCTGTACGCCTTCATCGGCGACAGGCGGACGGCCCTTGTCACCGGGGCGAAGCGGGACGAGGTCATCCGGGAGTTCCTGGACGGGGAGCCTGGCTGGATCGCTGACGACGTCACGGAGCGCGTCACGACGGCGCCGGTACCCCAGGACGTCCTCGGCCTGGTCGAGAAGTGCAAGCGGTGCCTCTCCGAGGTCTGGCGGGAGGCCCGGGAGGGCTGGCTGGACCAGGGTCTCCTCGCCCCAGAGTTGACGGTGATCGCCGACGACGAGCTCGACGCGACGGTGAAGAAGGCCGCGAGTCGGTTCGGGCTGGAGGCGACGGACACCACAGCGGTGGTGAACGCGGTCCGCCTGGCGGTGTCGGCGAAGCTGCCGATCGCGCTGCCGGTGCTCGAGCCGGAGATCAGCAAGGCGATCAAGGCGCAGGTCGGCAAGGTGGGCCTGGCCCAGGAAGCGGAGGTCCGCAAGACGGTGGAAGCGGCCCTGAAGAAGCTGGGGGTCACGGGCACGCTGGAGTCGGAGGCGGCCGAGCGGGCCTCGGGTCTGCTCGGCACCCATCTCCCCGCCTCCGGCAAGGAGATCGCGGCGGCGGTGGCCGAAGCGGTGCAGCTGGTGGCGGTGGGGCAGGCGGTGGACGGCGCCATGGAGGCGCTGGCGGTCGCGGGGGATCGGCGGTTCGCCGTGCGCCACCAGACGATCCTCCGTCTGGAGAAGCTGACGACGCCGATCGACCTCGCCGCCATCCAGAAGGCAGTCGCGGACGTGATGACCGAGATCGGGGTGGCGTTCGAGCGGGGCGCGTTGGACGGCGCACTCGACACAGCGGCAGGAGCGAGGGCGAAGGCCAAGGTCTCGGCGACGGAGCTGGGCGACATGGAGGGGGTCGCCGAGGGCGCGGTCGATGCGTCGCTGCACGAGACGCTGACGGGCTCGATCCCGATGCACCCCGGGGCGTTCGCGGACACGAACTGGGGCGACGGCGACGAGCGCGTCTTCTTCGGAATGGTGATCAACCCGCGGACCGGCGACCCGCAGGTCTGGAACATGAGCAGCAGCGGGAAGATCACCGGCAAGCTGAGCGAGAAGGAGTGGATCAAGGACGCCGGGTACTGGGACGTCATGTCGGACCCAGACGAGTACGGCGGGGTCCTGTAGAGCTCGGGAGGTGACGACCGGTCGCGCCACCGTTCGACCGCTGGGCGGACGGCGCGGACCGCTCAGCGGCGAGTCGTCGGCCCAGGGATAGAGGTCCCCTAGCGTCTTCCTCGTCGGCATGACGCCGCGAGGAGATGACCGCCATGAGCCAGCCCGCCTTTGCCCTGTCCCCGTCCGAGCCCCTGAACCCGGAGGTGCGCGTGGAGCGCAGCGGAGTGCCGATGGCGCTGCCGACCACGATGCGGGCGGTGGTCCAGTCGAACTACGGCGCGCCGACCGAGGTGCTGTCGGTGGCGGAGGTGCCGGTGCCGTCGGTGGGGGCCGGCGAGGTGCTGGTGCGCGTCGAGGCGTCGAGCGTGAACACGCCGGACTGGCTGTTCACGTCAGGGACGCCGTGGATCTTGCGACTGATGGCTGGAGTGCGCAGACCGAAGGCGCCCGTGCGGGGGACGGACCTCGCGGGCGTGGTGGTCGCGGTGGGGCCGGGTGCAGACCTCGCCGTCGGCGACCGGGTGTTCGGCAGCAACTACGACGAGGGCCTGCGGCGGTGGGGGACGTTCGCCGAGTACGCGGTGGTGCCGGCGGGCCAGCTGGCGCCGATCCCGGACGGGGTGTCGTTCGAGGAGGCGGCGGCGGTCGTGATGTCGGGCCTGACGGCCTACAAGGCGCTGGTGGAGGTGGCGAAGGTCCGCGAGGGGGTGCGGGTCCTGATCAACGGTGCCTCGGGCGGGATCGGCGTGCTGGCGACCCAGATGGCGGTGAAGCGAGGCGCGGTGGTCACGGGGGTGTGCTCCGGGAGGAACGTGGAGCTGGTGCGGGGCCTGGGGGCCGCGGACGTGATCGACTACACGAAGGAAGACTTCACCCAGAGCGGCCGCGAGTGGGACGTGGTGCTGGACAACGTCCTGAACCACGCGCCGGGCCAGGTGGCACGCGTGGTGGCGGACGGCGGGATCTACATCCCGAACAGCGTCGGCCAGGGCAGCTCGGCGCTGAGGGGGCTACCCAGGATGCTGAGCGCGTGGGTGCTCGGGAAGCTGGGGCGGCTCGGCGTGCGGGCCGTGACGATCAGCTACGAGCGGGAGCGCATGGAGGAGCTGGCCGGGGAGCTCTCGTCGGGGCTGGAGGTGCCGATCGAGCGGGTGTACGCGCTCGAGGAGGTGGGGGAGGCCGTGGGGCACATGATGAGTTTGCGGGCTAGGGGGAAGTTGGTGGTGGGGGTGGGCACGTAATCGTGCCGACCGGGCAGTCAGCTACTTGATCTCGAACCGGAACCGACGCGAGAGACACCCGTCACGAGTCGACACCGGAGGGGAGACCGCAAGCTGTCGGCCGGTAGACGCATCCTCCGCAATCAGGAGGAACGAGCCGTCTCCTTCGACCACGTCGTAGCCGTACCAATGCCAGCCAGGCTCGAGGAGGACCGTGCGGCTCGGCAGCTCGTTCTCCACCACGACGTCCGCGGTTCCCGGACGAGGGCGCACTGCGCCGATCGTCCTGAACCTGTGAAGGCTGGCCAGGGTGAGTCGAACGCTCCTCATGCTCTCTCCAGGTCGAGAAGGTGCGCCGCCCCCCCACGCGGCGCGTCCCTAAAAGAGGGCAGGGACCATGCCAATGCGGCGATCGGGATACGGCGCCGCAACGGGTCCTCCTGTCTGTCAGTGCAGCCCGACACAAGGCGGAGAGCACCCGTCCGGAATCCCCGACACCCCCTTGATCCCCTCACCCCCCAGGCGTAGTTTCCGAATGTTCGGCAGTCACCGAACGATCAGAAACCAAGGGCCGCGCGTGCTCCCACCTGACTCCTGGAACGACACCGTCGAGCAATTCGCGGCCGGCTTCGCCCGCGTCGCCGGCATGTACGGGCAGACGCCCACCCTCGGCCGCCTGTACGGCGTCCTCTTCCTCTCCGCCGAGCCCCTCACGCTCGATGCGCTGTGCGAGGCCGTGGGCGCCGCCAAGAGCACCGTCTCTGTCGCCATCCGCAAGCTCGAGACCGCCAAGCTCGTGCGCCGCCACTGGAAAAAGGGCGACCGCCGCGACTACTACGAGGCAGTCGCCGACCCCCAGCGGCTCGTCTCCGACTGGATCCGCACCTTCCTCACCCCCGAGCTCGACGCCTGGCTCGAGGTCCAGGGCCTCGCGCGCGCCTCCCTGGAGTCCCCGCCCGAGGACGCACCGCCCGAGGAGCAGCTCGCCGCCCTGCGCGCCCGCCTCGACGCCTGGGACACCTTCGGCCTTCAGGTCATGCAGATGCTCGCCCCCCTACTCGCTGGGCCCGCCTCGTCCTCCTTCGCCGAGCTCGCTGCCCGCGCCGCCGCTGAGGGGGACCCCGAGTGATCCGCGTCATGGCCTGGCGCAACCTGTGGCGTCACAAGCGCCGCACGCTCCTCACGGCCTCGTCCATGGCCGCGTCCGTCGCCGTGTGCATCGCCATGTCCGGCATCACCGCCGGGTTCCTCGAAGCCATGCGCGTCGCCGTCGTCGACCGCCAGGTGGGCCACGTCCAGGTCCACGACCCCGACTACCCCACCACCCTCGCCCCGTCCGACACCGTCGCCGACGCGTCCGCCGTCCTCGACCGCCTCCGCGCGTCGGACGGGGTCACCGCCGCCGCCCCCCGCGTCCACGCGTTCGGCATGTTCGCCGCCGGCAAGCACACCGCCACCGGCTCGCTACTCGGCGTCGATCCCCGCTCCGAGGCCGCGCTCTCCGCCATGGACGACCGCGTCACCGTCGGCGGCTGGCTCGACGACGAGGACGCGGTGGTCGTCGGCTACCGCCTCGCGCGGGACCTCCGCGTCCAGGTCGGCGATTCGGTGCGCATCCTCAGCCGCAGCGCCTCGGGCTTCCCCCGCCAGGTCTCCCTGCCCGTCGCCGGCATCTACCGCACCACGAACCTCGCCCTCGACGACGGCGCGGTCGTCCCCCTCGCCGTCGCCCAGGACCTGCTCCGCCTCCAGGACGCCATCCACGAGATCGTCGTCCTCACCGACGACCCCGACACCATCGACGCCCGCCTCCCCGCCCTCGCCCGCGCAGCCGGCCCGTCCGCCCTCGTCCGGCCCTGGTGGGACATCGCCCCGGACGTCGTCTCCATGCTCGCCATGCAGGGCGCCACCGTCGGCCTCTTCGCGCTCGTCATCATCGGCATCGCCGCCTTCATCATCATCAACACGCTGCTCATGTCGGTGTACGAGCGCACCCGCGAGCTCGGCATCCTCGCCGCCGTCGGCACCCGACCCGGCCAAATCGTCGGCCTCGTCCTGTCCGAGTCCTTCCTCCTCGCCGTCCTCTCCGGCCTCCTCGGCCTCGCGGGCGGACTCCTCGCGGACCTCTACCTCGCCAAGGTCGGCCTGAACCTCGCCGTCGCCGAGGGCGAAGGCTTCCAGCTCGGCGGCGTCGTCCTCGACCCCCGCATCCACGCCGTCGTCACCGCAGACACCGTGCTCATCCCGCTCGGCGCGCTCTTCCTCGTGGGCGTCGTGGGCGGCCTCTGGCCCGCGCTGCACGCCGCCCGCCTCGACCCCATCACCGCGATCCGGAGCGAGTAGCCCGATGTTGCTGCGCATGGCCATCCGCAACCTCATCCGCCGTCCGATCCAGTCCGTCCTGGCCTCGGGCGCGGTCGCCGCTGGCCTCGCGGTGTGCGTCTGGATGACGAACTTCCAGGACGGCAGCTGGATCTCGATGCTCGACGACTCCATGCGCGCCGTCGCCGGCCACGTCGTCGTGCAGGCCGAGGGCTACCAGGAGGACAAGGACGCCGACCTGCTCGTCGAGGACTCGGGGCGCATCCAGGCCCAGCTCGCCGGGCTCACCGAGGACGGCGTCGTGTTGCGGCGCCTGTTCACCGAGGGGCTGGTCGCGTCGGAGGCGAACACCGTCGCCGTGGCCGTCCATGGCGTGGAGAACGCCGAAGCGCAGGTCTCCGAGATGGCCGACAAGCTCACCGACGGGCGGTGGCTGCAGGCGGGCGAGGCGCTGGTGGGGGCGAAGCTGGCGACGCGCCTCGCCGTCGGCGTGGGCGACGACGTGACCATCACCCTCGGACCGTCGGACGACCTCGGCGGCGTCGCGCTGCGGGTGGCCGGCATCTTCGAGACGGGCGCCTCCCGGACGGACAGCTTCTTCGTCCTCGCCCCCCTGGCCGACCTCCAGACGCTGCTGCCGGACCGCACCGATCCCGCCACGCAGGTCGCGCTCCAGGTCCCGGCGATCAAGGCCCCGCGGGGACTCCGGGACGACGCGCGGGCGGCGGTCAGCGCCGTGGTGTCCGGGCACGGGGGTGAGCGGCGCGCCGACCTCGACGTCCTGACCTGGCAAGAGGCGATGCCGGAAGCCCTGAACGCGGCCAAGCTCGACAAGGCCTTCACGGTGTTCATCTGGGCGGTGCTCGCGGGGATCGTGAGCATCGGCGTGCTCAACCTGCTGCTCATGTCCCTGTTCCAGCGAACCCGGGAGATGGGGGTGATGCTCGCGGTCGGCATGCGGCCACGGGAGGTCATGCGGCTCGTGGTGCTCGAGGGCGCGGCGCTGGGGCTCCTCGGCTGCATCGTCGGGTGGGGGCTGGGACAGCTCCTGACCATCCCGATGGTCATCTACGGCGTCGACCTCGTGGCCATGCAGGACGCGGCGCCCGTCTCCAACGTCGCCATCGACACCGTCATCCACTCGCGCTTCATCTGGGGCAAGGGGCTGCTCTGGTTCGCCTGGTTCTTCGTCCTCACTGTGCTCGCCTCGCTGTGGCCGGCGCTGCGGGCGGGGAGCCTCAGCCCGGTCGACGCCATGCGCCATGTCTGAGCGCCCCCTCCCACCCAAGCGCCCCCGCAGGTCCCCCGCCACCGCGACACCCCAACCAGGTCACACACCATGAGCACCGTCTCCGTCCAGTCCGCCGTCCGCACCTACGACCAGGGCCCCATCCCGGTGCGCGCCCTCGACGGCGTCGACTTCACGCTCGAGTCCGGCGAGTTCGCGGCCTTGATGGGACCGTCGGGCTCCGGCAAGACCACCCTGCTCAACCTCATCGGAGGCCTCGACACCGCGACCGAGGGTCGGGTCTTCGTGGACGGCACGGACGTGGGCGCCCTGGATCGCACGGGCCGCTCCGACCTGCGCCGCGACCGCATCGGCTTCATCTTCCAGAGCTACAACCTCGTGCCCGTCCTGACGGCCCGGGAGAACACCGAGTTCGTGATGATGCTCCAGGGCGTCCCCGCCGCCGAGCGCGCCCGGCGGGCCACCGAGATGCTCGCCGCCGTGGGCCTCGCGGGGATGGAGGACCGGCGACCGAGCGAGCTGTCGGGCGGGCAGCAGCAGCGCGTGGCCGTCGCGCGGGCCATCGCCACGAAGCCGGCCATCGTCCTCGCCGACGAGCCCACCGCGAACCTCGACAGCGAGACGAAAGCGGACCTCATCGCGATGATGCGGCGGCTCAACGAGGAGGAGGGCGTCACCTTTCTCTTCTCGACCCACGACCCGGAGGTGATCGCCGCCGCGCGGCGTGTCATCACTCTCCGGGACGGGAGGATCGCGAACGATGAGCGCCGGGGAACAGACTGAAGCAGCGATCGACTTCGACGCCGTCGTGCGCTCCTGGCGCTCCGACGCGACCCTGGTCGCCGCCGCACCGCTCGTCGGTGGCGTCTCCGCGTCCGTCCATCGGCTGACCGTCGACACCGCAGGCGAGCGCCGCGACGTCGTCTACCGCAGCCACGCCTCCATCGACTGGAAGGGCCTCGACGACGGCGTGACAGCACGGGAGTTCGCGCTCATGGAGGCGTTGTACGCAGCGGATCTGCCGGTCCCTGCGCCGCTGCACCTCGATCTCTCGGGACGCGCCGCTCCACCCTTCATGCTCCTCGCCTTCGTCCCCGGAACCACCGCCCCCGAGCAGCCATCGCTGCCCGGCCGCCTGCGTCGGCAGGCGGCGCTCCTCGCCCGCCTCCACACCGCCGTCGTTCCCGACCTGCCGGCGCTCCCTCAGCGCACCGCCCCGGGCGACGACGGCCCCCCAGCCCGCTCCGGCCTGTCCCTCCTCCACGGCGACTACTGGGCCGGCAACCTCCAGTGGCGCGACGGCGCCATCGTCGCCGTGTTCGATTGGGAGGACGCGGCTCAGGGTGACCCGCGGTCCGACCTCGCAGGCGCGCGGCTGGAGCTCACCTGGTCCGAAGGCCCCGACGCCGTCGACGTCTTCACCGATGCCTACCTCGCCGAGCGCGCCGCCATCGCGTCGTCCGCCACCGCATCCTCCGATGCCGCGTCCCTCGACGCCCCTGCCTCCGCCGCTGCGGCCTCCGCGAACGCCGCACCGCCTCTCAGCACTCGGAGCCCCCTCTCCTCCCAACCGACCCTCGACCCCGCCCTCGCGGCCTGGGAGGTCTACTGCACCGAGGCGGCCCTCGACTCCATGCACCACTGGGGTCTTCCCGCGGAGCAAGAGGCTGACTACCGCGCCCGCGCCGAGCCGTTCCTCGCCCGCGCCCGCCGCCGCGCCGGTGGCCCGGGGTAGCCGACACCGGCGAACACCCCAGGGGTGCCCAGCACCCTCCCACCGTCCACCGCAAAACACCGGCGAACACCCCGGGGGTGCCCAGCACCCGCCCACCGTTCACCGCAAAACACCGGCGAACACCCCAGGGGTGCCCAGCACCCTCCCACCCTTTGCCGCAAGACGCCGGCGATCACCCCGGGGGTGCCCAGCACCCTCCCACCGTTCACCGCAATACACCGGCGAACACCCCGGGGGTGCCCAGCACCCTCCCACCGTTCACCGCAAAACACCGGCGAACAACCCGGGGGTGCCCAGCACCCTCCCACCGCTCACCGCAAAACACCGGCGACCACCCCGGGGGTGCCCAGCACCCTCCCACCGTTCACCGCCTGCACCCACACCCCCTGCGACCCGCCCCCGCATCCGGTACGGTCAGCCCGATCGTGCGCTATCTCCTGCCTCTCCTCGCCCTCCTCCTCGTCCTCCCCGCGACCGCCCGCGCCCAGGCCAAGACCTGCGCCGAGGGCAAGGTCCTCGGCTGGGATGGCGCCACCTGCTGCTGGCCCGGCCAGAACGTTGGGCCCTTCGGCTGCACCGGCAAGCCCACCGAGTGCCCCGAGGGCCTCGTCCCCACGGGCGAGGGCTGCGCCAAGCCCACGTCCCAGGCCGCCGCCCGGAACGACTACCACCCCGCCCTCCTCGATCCCTCCAAGGCCACCGAGCAGGCCCCCGAGGAGTACACCGTCCGCCTGCGCACCACCCGCGGCGACGTCCTCATCGACGTGACGCGCGCGTGGGCCCCCAAGGGCGCAGATCGCTTCTACAACCTGGTCAAGATGGGGTACTACAACGAGGTGGCCTTCTTCCGCGTCATCACCGGCTTCATGGCCCAGGTCGGCCTCCACGGCGACCCGGCGGTGAACACCGTCTGGCGCGCCGCCCGCATCGAGGACGACCCCGTCGTCGAGTCGAACCTGCCGGGCTACGTCACGTACGCCATGGCCGGCCCCAACACGCGGACCACCCAGATCTTCGTCAACTACGCCGACAACCACCGCCTCGACCGGGACGGCTTCGCCCCGTTCGGCAAGGTGCGCGACATGAAGGTCCTCGAGGGCCTCTTCGACGGCTACGGCGAGGGCGCACCCATGGGCCGCGGCCCGTCCCAGACCCGCATCCAGGATGAAGGGAACCGCTACCTCAAGCGCACCTTCCCCGACCTCGACTGGATCAAGGAAGCAACCATCGTGGAGGGGGAGACCAAGAGCGTGGAGTGAATGTCCTCCTCACCGGCGCCTTCGGGGGCGTCGGAGCCTTCATTCGTGACGCCGTCGCCGCCGCGGGCCACACCGTGCGCTGCTTCGATCTCCCGACCCGCGCCAACCAGCGCGTCCGCCTCCCCCACGGGGTCGAACCCGTCTGGGGCGATCTCCGCGACGCGGCCGCCGTCTCCGCGGCCATGCAGGGCATCGACGTGGTCCTCCACGTCGCCTTCATCGTCTTCCCCCACTCCGAGGTCGACCCCGCCCGCGCCGCCGAGGTGAACATCGGCGGCACGAAGAACCTGCTCGACGCCGCCGCCGCCCAGCCCACCCCGCCGCGCTTCGTCTTCTGCGGCAGCTACCACGTGCACCCCTTCGTCGCGGACCGCACCCCGCCCCTGCGCGTCGACTCCCCGATGGAGCCCCGGGACACCTACGCCGCCCACAAGATCGAGGCCGAGGCCCTCATCCGCGCCTCCGGGCTGCGCTGGTCGATCCTCCGACTCTCGTCGGTGATGCTCGACCGCAAGCTCAACGCCCACAACCTGTCGATCATGTTCGGTATCCCGCTCGATACCCGCGTCGAGATGTGCGACCCACGCGACGTGGGCCTCGCCTTCTCCAACGCCGTGACCACCGAGGCCATCGACGGCAAGACCCTGTTCATCGGCGGCGGTCCCGCCTGCCAGACGACGTACCGCGCCATGTACGTGCGCATCTTCGAGTCCGTCGGCCTGCCGAACCTGCCCGAGCACGCCTTCCCCCGCGCCCCCGCCTTCATCGGCGACTGGCTCGACACCACCGAAGCCCAGGAGCTGCTCCAGTTCCAGCGCTACACCCTCGACGACTACATCGAGGGCATGCGCGCCCGGGGCGTCCTCCGCGCCATCACCCGCATCGTCGGCCCGCTCGTGAACCGTTGGATGGTGCACCAGTCGCCCCACCACATCGGCGGCAGCCTCAGCGCGAACGCCGACCTCATCACCTCGCTCGTGCCCGATCTCGCCATTCGGACCCGCCTCGCGCGGAGCGGCTCCACCGAGATCGTCGACGAGCCCCCCGGTCAGCTCCCGAACTTCGTGGAGATGATCGACTCCGCCCAGCCCGACTTCGAGGGCCCGCTGACCCTCCGGGAAGGCGCGCTCCCCGATGGCCTCGACGTCACCTACTGGGCCGGTGGCTGGTTCCGCACCCCGCACCGCCGGATCGCCCACCTCCTCGACGCCTACTCCGCCGCCGTGTCCCTGCGTGTGACCTCCGACGGGGGCACCGCGAAGGCGCGCCGCGTCCCGGATCCTCTGTACGACGCCGAGCAGGCCAAGGGGCGCCTCCTCCGCAAGGGCCTGTTCTCCACGACGGAGCGCGGCAAGCTGAGCCCCGTCATGGGTCGCAAGGCCGCCCACGAAGCCGTCCTCTGGGAGGACCGCGTCTACCTCACCTCCCTCGGCGGCTGGTTCGCGTACGACCCCCGCTCGCTCGACGAGACGCCGGACAACGTGAACCCCCAGCGCATGGCCTCGACGGAGTCCTGCAACCTGCACCCGATGGTGGACGTGCACACCGGGAGCCTGCTGACCTACCGGCTCAACGTCGGGCCGACCTTCACGCAGACGATGGAGTTCACCGAGCTGGGCGCGGACGGCTCACGGCGCCGCACCACCTACGAGCTCGGCCGCTTCATCGCGCCCCACGCCTACTCGTTCACGGACCGGTACCACGTGGTCCCGGCCGTCTCGGCGAAGTACCACCACCTCGGGTTCCTGCTCGGGACGCGGCGCGGGATCCTCGAGGACACCCGGGACGACGGGCTGGGCCAGCTCGAGATCCACCTCGTGCCGCGTGCGCCGGGCGAGGACCCCTGCGTCGTCCGCTTCCGCCAGCCGGGCTTCGTCTATCACGTGACGAACAGCTTCGAGGACGCCGGCCACGTCGTCGTCGACGCCTACGTGACCGCGCTGAACCCCGAGCGCGAGGCGAGCCAGTTCGAGCTCGATCTGGACCGCCCGGTGTGGGCGAACATCGGCGGCGTCTTCCGCTTCACCATCGACCCGGCCAGCGGCAAGGCCACGAAGCGGCTCCTCATCCCCGGGCTGCAGCGCATCACCTTCGACGCCGTCGACGACCGCCGCCGCGGCCACGCCTACACCCACGCCTGGTTCACGGCGAACGACCAGAACGAGAGCCAGTCCAGCTCGGTCATCCACTTCGACGGCGAGACGCTGCACCGACACACCCACGGCGAGGGCGTCTACCTGCGCCAGCCCCGGTTCGTGGCGCGGCACGACGGCGCGGACGAAGGCGACGGCTGGCTCGTCGTGCCGGCGTGGACCCCCGAGGAGACCCGGGTCCTGCTCTACGACGCGCGCCGCGTCTCCGCCGGGCCCATCGCGGTCCTCGGCGCCGGGGCGATCCTCCCGTACACGAACCATGGGTGGGCGGCGCGGACCCCGACGAAGGCGGCGCGCAAGAGCGCCTGACTCTCCGCTCCCGCGGCACGAAAGAAACCCGGCGCCTTCGACGTATGGTGCGCCCGTGGACATCATCGCCCTCTCGATCCCGATCTTCTTCCTCCTGATCGGGGTCGAGCTCGCCTACATGGTGTTCAGCAAGCGGAGCCTCTACCGGCTCAACGACTCCTTGAACGACCTGTCCTGCGGCGTCCTCAACCAGCTCGTGTCCGTGTTCACCGCGGCGCTGATCTTCGGGATCTACGTCGTCGTCTACGACCGCGTCCACCTCGTCGACATCCCCGGCGATGCCTGGTGGGCCTGGGCGCTGTGCATCGTCGGCGTGGACTTCGGCTACTACTGGTTCCACCGCGTGAGCCACGAGGTGAACCTGCTCTGGCTCACCCACGTCCCGCACCACCAGAGCGAGGAGTACAACCTCTCCGTCGCGCTGCGCCAGGGCGCCATCGAGCCGTGGGTCACCTGGGCCTTCTACCTGCCGCTCGCGGTCATCGGCTTCCCGCCGCTCATGTTCCTCACCTGCAACGCGCTGAACACGCTGTACCAGTTCTGGGTGCACACCCGGGCCATCGACCGACTGCCGGCGCCCGTGGAGTTCGTGTTCAACACGCCGTCGCACCACCGGGTCCACCACGGCTGCGACCCGAAGTACCTCGACAAGAACTACAGCGGCTTCCTCATCCTCTGGGACCGGCTCTTCGGCACGTACCAGGAGGAAGAGGAGGAGCCGACCTACGGCACGACGACCCAGCTCGCGTCGTGGAACCCGGTGTGGGCGATGGTGCAGTTCCCGGTCCAGGTGTGGCGGCACGCGCGGACGCTGCCCACACTCGGCGCGCGGATCGGCATCTGGTTCCGCGGTCCGTCGGCGCTGGCGTCCATCGGCGAGGTCGCTGGGCGGGACAAGTACGACGCGAAGGCGACGGGCACGGGGCGGACGGCGTACGCGCTGCTCCAGTTCGTCCTCGGGCTCGCGGCGGCGGTGACGCTGCTGTTCCTGCCGGAGCTGTCCATGGTGCAGAAGGTGGCCGGCGCGCTGTTCTCGACGGCGTGCCTCGTGGGAGTGGGAGCGGTGATGGAAGACAAGCCCTGGATGCGGTGGCTCGAGGGGGCGAAGTGGCTCGCTCTCCCCGCCGTCGCCTTCGTGCTCACCGGCTGCGCGCCGACGGAGGTGGAGCCCGAGCGGGCGGCGGAGCTGGTGCTCGAGGACTGCCGGGAGCCCGGCGTGTACGGCGCGTTGCGATGTGGGACGTGGCCCGTGGCCGAGAACCTCGACGCGCCGGAGGGGCGGACCATCGACCTCAAGGTGGTCGTGTGGCCCGCCGAGGACGCGCCGGTCGCGGAGGACCCCGTGTTCTTCCTCGCCGGCGGACCGGGCCAGGGCGCCACCGAGGTGATGGGGGTCGCCGGGTTCTTGCGCGAGGCGAACGAGCACCGGGACGTGGTCTTCGTGGACATGCGGGGGACGGGCGGCTCGAACAAGCTCAGCTGCGAGGTGCCGGACGACGCGTCCGTGGCGGAGCGGCTGGCGCTGGACGCCGGCCTCGAGGAGATGGACGAGTGCCTCGCGGCCCTGGACGCGGACACCCGCTTCTACACGACGCCGCGGCTGGTGGCGGACCTGGACGCGGTGCGCGCAGCGATGGGGTACGAGCAGATCAACCTGTACGGCGGGTCCTACGGCACGCGCCTGGGGCTGGCCTACGTAGCGGCGCACGAAGACCGGGTGCGCTCGGCGGTGTTCGACGGGCTCGCCCCGTTCTCCATGAAGCTCTTCCTGACGTTCGGCGAAGACGGCAAGCGCGCCCTGGACCGCCTCTTCGTCGACTGCGCCGCGGACGCCGACTGCGCGGGCGCATTCCCCGACCTGGAGGCGCGGTTCTGGACGTGGCTGAACGGGCTGCCGAGCGACGCGGCCCTCGGAGCGCCCGGCGACCTGCCCCCCGAGCAGCAGCACGGCGTGGACCCCGGCGCTACCGGCGTCGTCGAGCCGCGCCCCACCGTCCGCATCCGCGACCCCCGCACCGGCCAGCTCGACCTCGAGGTCCCTCTCGACCGGGCGTCCGTCGCCGCCGCCATCCGCGGCCTGCTCTACAGCGTGGACATGGCGTCCCTGCTGCCCCTGGCCCTGCATCGCGCCATCGAGGGCGACGTGGAGCCGCTGCTCTCCCAGGCGCTCATCATGGGCGACGGCTCGGGCGAGTCGATGGCGACGGGCCTGATGGCGTCGGTGGTGTGCGCCGAGGAGATCCCGCGCTTCACGGACGCGGAGCTCGCCGCCCTCGCGGACGAGCCGTTCCTGGGGCGCGCCCTCGTGGACATGCTCGTCCTGTCGTGCACCCGCTGGCCGGCCGGCGAGGTCCCGGAGACGCTGTTCGAGCCCGTCGCCAGCGACGTCCCCATCCTGCTCCTGTCCGGCGCGGAAGACCCGGTGACGCCGGATCGCTGGGCCGTCGAGGCGGCGAAGACCCTGACGAACGCGCGCTCTGCGACCGTCCCCGCGACGGGCCACATCGCCGCCGGCGCGGGCTGCATGGACGAGCGGGTCGCCGACTTCTACGCAGACCCCGCGGCCGAGCTCGACCTCGACGCGGCCTGCATCACCGAGGTGGAGCGCCCGCCGTTCTTCGTCGACTTCGCGGGGCCGACGCCATGATCGAGGCGCAGCAGCTCAGGAAGACCTTCGGCGACGTGGTCGCGGTGGACGATGTCTCGTTCCAAGCCGGCGACGGACTGATCACCGGCCTCCTCGGGCCGAACGGCGCGGGCAAGACCACGTGCCTGCGGATGATCTACGGGCTGCTGGAGCCCGGACGCGGGTCGGTTACGATCGACGGCATCGACCCCCACCGGGATCCACGGTCAGCGCGCGCACGCCTCGGCGTCCTGCCCGACAGCAAGGGCATCTACCCGCGGCTCACGGCGCGCGAGAACATCGCCTACTACGGGAAGATCCATGGCCTGCGCGGCGACGCCTTGAACGCCCGGGTGGAGACACTCGTGCACGAGCTCGGCCTGAACCGGGTCGCCGATCGGCGGGCCGAGGGGTTCAGCCAGGGCGAGCGGATGAAGGTCGCCATCGCCCGGGCCCTCGTCCACGACCCGTCCAACGTGCTCCTGGACGAGCCGACGAACGGGCTCGACATCATGTCCACGCGGGCCATGCGCGAGCTCATCGCGTCGCTCCGGGACCAGGGGCGCTGCGTGGTGTTCAGCTCGCACGTGATGCAGGAGGTGTCCGCGCTCTGCGACCGCATCGTGGTCATCTCGCGCGGGCGGGTGGCGGCGGCCGGGACGCCGGACGAGCTGCGCCAGACCACCGGAAAGGACTCGCTGGAGGACGCCTTCGTGGCGCTCATCGGCAGCGAGGAGGGGCTCGAAGGATGAGCAGGCTGCTGGTTGTCTTCTTCAAGGAGCTGGTCGACGGTCTGCGGGACCGGCGCTCGCTCATGTCCGCGATGATCTTCCCGCTCATGGCGCCGTTCATGTCGGCCGGGCTGCTGGGGCTGATCGTGGCCCAGGCGTCCGACGACGGGACGGACGGGGGCGACCCCGAGCTCGCCATCATCGGCATGGAGCACGCGCCGAACCTCGTGGCGGCGCTGGATGACCGCTTCGACCCCGTGGCCTACGAGGGTGACGACCCAGAGGGCGCCGTGCTCGCGGGGGACGAGAAGGTGATCCTCCGCATCTCCGCGGACTTCGGGGAGGACTTCGTCGCCGCCCGCCCGGCGCGGGTGGAGATGCTCTACGACGACTCGCGGAACGACGCCCAGAGCCGGGTGCGGCGGGTGCGGCGGGCCATCGAGCGCTACGCGGCGACGGTGGGCTCGAAGCGTCTGCTCGCCCGCGGGGTCTCACCGGCGCTCATGCAGACGGTGGCGCTGGACGAGGTGGACCTGTCGACCGCAGAAGAGCGCGGGGCGCGGCTGCTCGCCCTGATCCCGATGTTCGTGATCATGTCGTGCTTCATGTGCTCCATGTACATCGCCATCGACGTGGGCGCGGGAGAGCGGGAGCGCGGGTCCCTCGAATCGCTGGTGCTGACGCCCGCGAGCTCGTTCGAGCTGGCCGCCGCGAAGTGGGGCGCGGCGGTGGTGTTCGGGACGGTGGGGGTCACGGTGGCCGTCGTTCTCTCGCTGTGGGCGTGCCGCTTCGTGGACCTCGACTCACTGGACATGAGCCTGGCGGCGGGCCCCCGGGAGATCGGGATGTTCCTGCTGGTGTGCCTGCCGCTGACGGCGTTCGCCGCGGCGCTGCAGCTGCTCGTGGCGACCTTCTCGCGCAGCTTCAAGGAGGCGCAGACCTACCTGTCGGTGTTGGTGCTCGTGCCGATGGCGCCGGGGATGGCGACGATGGTGAAGCCGGTCACGGGCGAGGGCTGGGTGATGGCGGTGCCGGCGCTCGGACAGCAGCTGATGATGGGCAACGTGCTCAAGGGCGAGGGTCTGCCGGGCATGGACTACCTGCTCGGCGCGGCGGGCTGCGGAGTGCTCGCGGTGGCGGCTGTTCTCGCGTGTGGGGCGCTGCTGCGGCGGGAGCAGATCGTCTTCGGGCGGTAGGGGTGGACCGATGACCCCCGACCGCCCCTCTGACCCGCCGCTCCAGACCACCGCCCTTGCCGGCGGCAGCTTCGCCTGGTGCAGCTCCGGGCAGGGTCCGACGGTGGTCGCGGTGCACGGAGCACCGGGCAGCGGCCGCGACTTCCGCTGGCTCGCCCCAGCCCTCGACGGCGTCCGCTTCGTGCGCCTCGACCTGCCCGGCTACGGCCGCAGCGACTGGGCGTCGGGTCCCGGCTACACCCTCGCCGCGCGCGGCCGCTTCGTCGCCGCCGCCCTCGACGCCCTCGAGATCGAGGACTGCACCCTCCTCGGTCACTCCCAGGGTGGAGGGGTGGCGACGGCCGCCGCGCTCGCCTCTGGCCGAGTCACCCGCCTCGCCCTCCTCGCGAGCATCGGTCCCCGCGTGCATCAGGGCTTCAAGCGGACGAAGGTCCGCCAGTTCGCCGCCCTGTTGAGCATCCCCGGGGTACCGACCCTGATGCGCCGCAACCTCGAAGCCGGCTTCGAGAAGGCCGGATTCCCGACGTCCCTGACCCACGAGCAGCGCCTGCTGACAATGAAGTCGTCCGGCCGCATCTCGTTCAGGGAGCACCGCCGGAACCTGGAGAAACTGACCTGCCCCACCTTCGTCGCCTGGGCCGCTGACGACCGCCTCGTCGAAGACGCGGTCAGCAAGGACCTCGCCGCGGTGGTCCCCGACGGCCCCCGGCTCCGCTTCGAGGCCGGCGGCCACAACCTCCAGAAGACGATGGCGGTGGAGCTGGGGGAGGCGCTCGGAGACTGGGTGCGAGAAAGCTGACAGAGACGGGGACACGGTTTCGTCCTGGGCAGGGCAGGCCCTCTGTCGGGGCCGCCCGTCCCCTGATCGGAGGAGCCCGAGGGGATGGCCTCTTGCTCCCTCTGGAACTGCCATGCGTTCATCCATTCCATCCGCGCGGCTGCTCGCCGCCCTCGTGTCGGTCGCGCTCCTCGTCTGCGTGACCCTCGCGACGACGTCGGCCCAGGCTCAGCACCTCGTGCCCAACGCACCCCCGGCACTCGCGCCGTGGACCGTTCACGCAGGCGGAGGCGGACGTAGCGGCTGCCTTCGCGAGCGGCGTCACCCCCTTCGACATCCTCCGCAACATGACGACCATGCTGAACAACCAGGGCTACAGCGCGAAGGCGTTCCTGGAGCTGCGTCCCGAGTTCTTCCCCTACGTGCCCGCCTACTCCGATGTGCCGTTCACGATCCTCTGGAAGTGGGTTGAGCCAAAGAGTCTCGATCAGCAGGCGTACACCTGCTGGTACATGGATCCGACGACGAGCCCGTTCTGCGTCGACGGGGACCATGTCTCGATGTTCGGGGCCCTCGGATACGACTTGGCTCCTGAGTGGCAGCGTTTCGTGAACCTGCTCGCAGGCATCGAACTCAACGGTGCGATGTCCTCCCCCTTCGCCTTCTCGTGGGAGGCCGGGGAAGCTGAGAGCGGGACGTGCGAGGTGGTGTCCTGCAGACGGCTGCGGGAGCGCGCGATCTCGACGGGGAACGTGCTCTCAGGAAGCACTCCCGCCGCGAAAGCCGTCTGGGGCGCTTTCCTGACAGGCTTTGGAAGCGGAGCCGGCGCCGGGGGCCTTCTGATCGGTGGAGCCCTAACCGTCACCGGTGGCGGTACGGCGCTCGCCGCGAGCCTCGGGGCAGCCGGTGCGGTCCTGCTTGTCGGAGGAGGCATTGTCGTGGCCGGAGTGGTCACTGCGATCGCGGTCGGAATGATCGCCGAGCGCACCTACGCCGCGTCGGGCGAGATTCTCGGGAAGGAGATCGGCGGGGCGAACCACCGCTGCGCTGACTGCGGCGAGGCGGGTACCCAGTTCTACGGGTGGACCGTGTCGTCCGACGGGCAGAACTGCGGATCTCCTGCATGCGGGTTCCGAGAGCCCTCCCACAGCCATGGTCCGACCTGTGACCTTCCCTCTGGAAGCGTGCATGTTCTCGGAGGCGGCGGTGGAACCGGCAGCAGTGGCGGCGGCAACCACTGGACAGGTGGCGACGACGAAAACGACTGCGGGCTCTGGATTCAATTCGGTGGCGATGCGTGCGCAGCCTGCCAGGACCTCTACGACGAGGGGGACGAGTGCGCCGAGGACGGAGGTTGCTCCTTCAGTTGCGTTGTTTGTTCGGACGCAGGAAGCTCAGAGCACGGTTCAGTCGATGAGTGCATCGGCATCCCGAACGAGCTCGATGTGGAGCCGGTGGAGGAGTGAGTAGATGTCGTTTCTGGGCACGGCCCTTGCCTGTGCGGGCGTAGTCGTCGGAGCCTTCCATCCCCAGGTGGGCTTCGGGCTCATCGTCCTCGGCGCCGCGCAGGCCCTCGAGGTCTACTTCGCCCAAAGGGTGCGCCTGACCGCCGAGGAGGCAGGCCAGATCTTGACCGCCGGGGACCGCCCACTCAGTGACGCCCTCGACGGCAAGCTCAGGCGGATCGAGGAGACCGCCAGGTGACCGGGGGACTCATCCTGCTCTGGGGTTGCTGGGCTCGCTTCTCAGGGGGTCCAGTGCTCGAGAGCTCCGGACTGATCATCCTCGGAGCCGCAGCCGCCACCGAGGTGCTCATCGCACTCAACCGACCGAACCGCCTGACGCGCGCCGAGGTCACCGAGATCCTCGACGCCCGCGGCGAGCATCTCCCCAACGCCCTCCGCATCAAGCTCGGCGCCAAGCCCAAGGCCTAGCTTCCTCGCCCGCGCCCCTGCGCCCCTAGATCTTCGGCGGCCTACCCGTCAGCGTGTTCACCACCACGCCCGCGCACGCCAGCCCGAACGCGCCCGTGACGAACCCCAGCGTCCCCTCGATCTGCAGCCGGTCGTCGCAGGAATGCCCGCGGTCTTCCTTCGGCGGACACACGCACTGGAACCCACCCGTCGCCTGGTCGTAGTACAGCGCCGTCGGCTTCACCGGGCGCTCCGTGCTGAACACCACCGGCAGACCCGTGCCGTCCGTCATGTCCCAGCCGTACTTCTTGCGCAGGATCGAGCGGATGTCGCGCGCAAAGGGGTCGTTGTAGGAGTCCTTCAGGTCCGCCACGCGGATGGCCGTCGGGTCCGTCTTCGCCGCCGCCCCCATGGAGCTCACCGCCGGGATGCCACGCTCCCGCAGTCGGTGCAGCAGGTGCGTCTTCGCCGTGATGTTGTCGATGGCGTCCACCACGAAGTCCACGTCCAGCCCCTCGGGGAGGAGCTCCTCGGCCGTGTCGGCTCCGTAGAACAGCTCCCGCGTCTCCACCTGCACCCGCGGGTTGATCAGCCTGGCGCGCTCGGCCATCGCCTCGACCTTCGGCACCCCGACATTGTTCTTCAGCGCGTGCAGCTGTCGGTTCGTGTTCGTGACGCAGACATCATCGAAGTCGACCAACGTCAGGCGGCCGATCCCGCTCCGCACCAGGGCCTCGATGCAAAAGGAGCCGACCCCGCCCACCCCGAACACCACCACGTGCGCGCGCAGCAGTCTCGCCATCGCCTCGTCGCCCACGAGCCGCGCCGTCCGGTCGAAGCGCCGCTGCTGGCGGGGGAGCGTGTCGTCGGGGTCGAGATCGGCGGGCACTGGCCGGGGCTCGGGACCCTTGCGGACCTTGCCCGTGTCGCCGGGGAGCGCGCTGCGCATGATGCGGGGTTCGGTGGTGCTCATGGCCGGCGAGTATCGACATTCGCGCGCGGATGTCGAGGGGGATCGCGGGCATTGGCCCACCCTCAGGATCCACCCCACCCTGCCCCGCAGACCCCACCACTTTCTGGGCCTCCCCTCAGGAACCACCCGACCCTGCCTCGCAGACCCCACCACTTCCTGGGCCTCCCCTCAGGATCCACCCAAGCCTGCCCCGCAGACCCCACGACTCCCCGCCTCCGCCGCCCCTCCCCGGATCCAGTACCCTGCCCTCCATGGAGAAGCACGGCGCCGACCGCTCGCGGGTCCTCGAGCTCCTCGAACACCACGGCGGCCTGAAGCCCGGCGTCGCCGAGGCCATCAGCGCCGAGACCGGGGTCCCCGCCGCTGACATCTACGGCGTCGCCACCTTCTACACCCTCGTCGCCCGCCCCGACGTCGGCGTCCGCGTCTGCCAGGGCCTCACCTGCAAGATGATGGGCTCCGACGACCTCGTCGCCGATCTGCGCGCCCGGTCCATCCCCCACGAGCAGGTCTCCTGCCTCGGCCAATGCGACCGCGCCCCCGCCGCCGTCGACGACAAGCTCCTGCCCATCGCCCCGCCCGGCGCCCTGACCCCGGACGACCCCGACCTCCCCATGAACCTCGCGGGCGTCGACTCCGCCGAGTACGCCGCCCTCGCCCGCCTCGACACCCTCGGCGTCGACGCGCTGTTCGCCGAGCTCGACGCCTCGGGCCTCCAGGGCCGCGGCGGCGCGGGCTTCCCCGCGGCCTTCAAGTGGAAGGCCGTCCGCAACGAGACCGCCGCCCAGAAGTACGTCGTCGTGAACGCCGACGAGTCCGAACCCGGCACCTTCAAGGACCGCATGGTCATGGAGCACCGGCCCCACCTCATGATCGAGGGCATGGCCATCGCCGCCAGGGTCGCCGGCGCCGACACCGCATACATCTACATCCGCGGCGAGTACCAGGAGGCGAAGCAGTCCATCGAGCGCGCCCTCGCAGAGGCCGCCTCCCACCTCGACTGGCTGACCGTCAAGGTCGTCGAGGGCCACGGCGCCTACATCTGCGGGGAGGAGACCGCGCTCCTCGAGGCCATCGAGGGCAAGCGCGGCATGCCTCGCCTCAAGCCGCCCTACCCCACCCAGGTCGGCCTCTTCGGCCAGCCCACGCTCATGAACAACGTGGAGACGCTCGCCTGCGTCCCCTCCATCGTCCTGCGGGGCGGCGCCTGGTTCCGCGCCCAGGGACGCACCGAGGCCGGCAGCAAGCTCTTCTCCATCTCGGGTCACGTCCAGCAGCCGGGCGTCTACGAGCTCCCCCTCGGCGTCACGCTGGACGAGCTCGTCGAGGCCGCCGGCGGCTACGTGGGCACGCCGATCGCGTTCTCACCGGGGGGCGCCAGCGCCGGCTTCCTCCCCATGTCCTTCCGGGACACGCCGCTGGACTTCAAGAGCCTCCAGCAGGCCGGCTCGATGATGGGGAGCAGCGGGCTCGTCGTCCTGAACGACACCGTCCCCATGACGAAGGCGGCGCTGTGGGGCCTCGTGTTCTTCGAGGACGAGTCCTGCGGACAGTGCACCCCCTGCCGGGTCGGCTGCCGCGTCCAGCGTCAGGCGCTGGAGCGCTTCATCGGCGGCGATCGGGACGCCCTCGAACACGCGGGCGACGTCGCCTGGGAGATGGAGGAGGGCTCGATCTGCGGGCTCGGCCAGGTCGCGAGCTGGCCGCTCACCACGGCGATGAAGCACTTCCCCGACCAGTTCGGGAGCTGACCTCACGCGGAGTCCCCATGCGCCAGACCCTCGTCCTCGTTCTCGCCGGCCTCCTCGCGGGCTGCGTCACCACCGACGACCTCCTGGATACGATCCTCGCCGAGGGCCCCTTCGGCGCGGTGCTCTCCTTCGATCCCGCGTCACTCCCGGAGGGCGTCGACCCGAGCGAGGTCCGCCTCGAGGAGATCACCGAGGACCTCCCCGACCTGGGCGTGGCGTTCGAGACCGGCTTCAGCCCCTCCCTGCGCCTCCTGCCGGAGGGCATCGAGCTGTCCGCGCCCGCCACCCTGACCCTGCCCGTCGGCAGCTGGGACAGCGGGCAACGCGACGATCCGGTCAGCGACCCTCTCGCCTCCTCGCTGACGCAGGCAAACGTGAAGGTCATGGGAGACGCCCCCGCGATGGCGATGGCGAACCTCTACCAGGCCACCGCCCAGGCCCTGGGCAACGCCGCCCACAACGCCACGACCGCCCAGACAGACGCCAACGCACTGATGCAGGCGACGACCACCGCGGGCGTCGCCCAGCTCTACGGGCTAAGCGCGGCGTCCACACCGAGCAGCATCGACGCGATCCTCAACGGCACCAGCAACGCCCGGGACGAGGAGGAGGAGATCATCCTCCGCACCCTCTATCGGACCATCCAGACCTCCCAGTCCGCCTGGAGCGACTTTGCGAGCACCGAGGCGGGTCACGAGCTCCTGATCGCCGCGAACGTCCTCCCCGTGGACGAGGGCGAGTCGACCGCAACGGCTGCGGCGGACGGGACCGACTTCCGCGGTCCCCTGACCTACGGCGGGTTCACCTGGGTCGAGACGTCCGACGGGGTCTGGGATGCCCAGGTCCAGACCCGCCACTTCGAGTCGTACAGCCTCGTGAAGATCCTGGTCGACGAGGACGGCAACGGCATCCACGACGTCCTCGAGGGCCCCGGCGACGCGGACGGCGACGGCGTCTGGAACCCCGAGGACTGGGACAACGACGGCGACCGCCTCGCGGACGAGACCGAGCTCAACCTCGACCTCGACGGCGACGGCGTCCCCGCCTTCAACGATCTCGACCGCGATGGCGACGGCGTCAACGACGGTCTCGCCGACTGCGACGGGCAGGCCTGCCACTGCGGGTGGCGCGTCGATGGTGACCGCGTGTTCTGCATCGAAGGCGCCGACGTGATCTGTGAAGACGGGGAGGTCGCCCCCGGCTTGGTCATCGAGTGGGAGATCGTCCCCCTGTTCTGCCCCGATCCCGAGATCGGGGAGGGCGCGACCTGCACCCAGGAGGGCGAGGAGCCTCTCCAGATCCACCACTACGGGAGCCCGACCAGCCCCGGCGCCGACATCTTCTGCGGGGAGTGCACGCCAGGCACCGTCTCCCCTGCGACCTACTGCGACTAGCTGCCCCTCCGGTCCCCCGGACCGAAGAAAGGACCCATGCGCACCTGCCTCCCCGTGTTCTTCCTGACCCTCACCGCCTGCACTCCAGCGGGCACGTTCACCATCCCCGCGGACGGGGTCGACCTCGAGCTGCCCGGCGGCGCTGGCCTGACGGTCCCCGCGGGGGCGGTCGACGACGACGTGGAGATCACGGCGACGCTCATCACCGACCTCGCCGAGGCCGGATACGCGGCGGCGCCAGACTTCACGAGCAGCGTCCCGTTCGCGATCGCCCTCGAGCCCCACGGCCTGCAGTTCAACGAGCCGGCCACCCTCACGTTGCCGAACCCCGGCGCGGAGGCCTGGCCCGTCGTCCTGAGGACGGACGACGAGGGCGACACCTCCTGGGCCTCCGCGGGCGGCGTCGAGCCGGACGGCAGCACCGTCAGCCTGAGCATCGCGGGGTTCTCGGGGTATGCCCTCACCTTCATCGCCAATGGCGCATGTCCCTGTTACGACGCCGGAGATGTGGCGGCCTTCTTCGAGGCCGGCGATCAGCTGGGGATCCCCGCACTCGAGAACTTCGTCGGTGGCTACTCCATGGTCATGTTCCAGCGGGCATCGGACGGCCACTACGCGTTGATCGACGCTGACGACAGCGGCGAATGTCGGCTCGCTGCCGTCGAGACTGGACCGCTCCCCGGGCCGCTCTGGGACGCCTTCTTCGCGGGACAGACGCCGGGTGCCATCGACGAAGTCCTCCCGGGAGCCTTGCTCAGCCGGACCACGGCTCCTGCGTGCTTGCCGCTGCTCCAGGCAGGAGCGCGGGGGACCCTGGGGACCCCGTGGTCGGTCCAGGTCTCAGGGCTCGGAAACGGTGACCTCCTCCTTCAGTCGGGGATCGTGGCGCGGCCGGTGCGGGAGGGCGCGAACCAGATGCCCCTGCTCCCGCGCGGCGACGAGGTCACCTGGTCGATCTCCCAGCCCTCGGGGTGCACGTTCGACACCCCACCCGCGAGCGTGACGCTGAGCGCCAACGACACGACGGCGACCTGGACTCCCCTCGACGACCCCATCGCCCTGAGCATCAGCTGCATCGCAGCGACCGAGACATGCAACGGCGTCGACGACGACGGAGACGGGGACGTCGACGAGGGGTTCGACGGCGACGGCGACGGGGTCACCACCTGCGGCCCCGACGGTCAGGCAGGCAACGCCGACGACGACTGCGACGACGCGGACGCGACCGTAAACCCCACGGCCGACGAGATCTGCGACGATGGCCTGGACAACGACTGCGACGGCGCCCCGGTCGCCGACGAGACCACCGACGGAGACGGCGACGGTGTCCCGGACGCGTGCGACACGAACCCCGCGACGACCTGCGCGACCTTCACCCTCGCCCAGGCCGAGGCGCTCCTGGGGCAACCAGGGGCCTCCTGCTTCCTCGACACCTCCGGCGCGGGGCTCCCGACCCCCTTCCAGGGAGACGCCGACTCATTCACGGGGGTCTTCATCCAGTGGACCGCGGACGCGTGGGAGGTGGCAGGCACCGGTGAAGCTGGAACCGACTGGTTCGTCGCGTTCGGGTGCGCGTCCGAGACCACGACCTACTGCGCCGACAACAGCCGACCTCAGCTCCCCGCCGACTCGCTCGTGATCCAGGCGGAGCACGACGCCTGCTACGACATCGCCGCGTACGTCTGTCGCTGAGGGGCGCCACTGCCCAGGGGCCGTCTCGGGCCGTCAGCCAGCAGCCTCGCCCCCCGCGATCAGCTTGTGCCCCGCCACCATGAGCACGAACACCACCGTCGGCACCGCGAGGTAGAGCCCGAAGTTCGGGTTCGGGCCGTCGACGAAGTAGCTCAACAGCCGCGCCACGATCAGCGCCAGCACGAAGATCGCGCCCGGGCGCGCGTTTGCCAGGTTCTTCGTGATCGCGGCGATGATGATCCCGATCCCCACCGCCAGCACCGGCGCCCCCGAGAACCCGCGAAGGTTCGACAGACCCTCCGCGCCGTCCGGCGTGAGCAGCAGCTTCTCGGCGCCGGCGCCGGGGTTCAGGAGGAAGACCAGCCCAGACAGGGCGATGAAGACTCCGGGGAGGCCGAGGAGGATGCGTCCAACGTTCTGGTTCATGACTGACTCCGTGCATCGCGACCGCTCCGTGCGGCTCGCGACGTGATGGAGAGACTCTAGGCTGCATTCCTGTCCCTGAGGGGAGCGGATCTGAGGGTCAAAACTGCACTGACGCAGTTCAGACCGAGCCGCTGCCGTCGACGCGTCCCCGCAGTCGAGATCGCGGTCCGGCCAGCCTCTACGGCCGCCCTGGCAGCATCAATCCGCGTCGGGGAACGGAAGCACGAACTCAGCGATGTGGTCCTCCCACCCGCCCTCGATCGGCGTCGTCCCGCCCTCCCCCGCGTTCTCACCGATGATGAACGTCCGGTCGAGGGGGATGCCCCGCTCCGCGTAGGCATCGATGTCCGACCCGGCGTTGCCGTAGACCGCGACGATCTCCCACTGCAGCTCCTCCTCGAGCCGCGCGAGGAAGCCCGCCTTGTAGTCCGTCGCGCTCCCCCCGATCACCAGCTCCGGCGCCGTGGAGACCGGCCCGTAGGCAAACCCCTGGTCGTCGAGCCACGGCCGCGTGATGGACCGCAGGTTGTGGGTCCGCGCCGTCAGGTAGACGACCCCGTACCCCTTGCCGCGCCACGTCGTCGTCAGCTCCACGGCGCCGGGCCTCGCTTGCTGCACATGGTCGGGGTCGTTCAGCTCAGCGCTCAGCTCCGCATCCGAGAGCGTGAGCGTGCCGTCGATGTCACTGACGACCACCTGGGTACCCGCCGGCCAGGGAAACACCCCGTGATCCGCGCACTCGCCCGCCCCCTCGAGCACCCCGTAGAACCGCCCGTCGCCGCTCGGCAGCGCTCCCACGTCCAACGGCAACGAGTAGGCGCCCTCGTCGAAGTCCGTCTGTCCTCGTCCCAGCTCGCTCCAGCCCACGCCGTCCTCGAACGCCCAGGCGCTGACCCACTCCCCGACGATGGGAGTGGCGATGACCCGGTCGTTGCGCGCCATCACGCCGTCGGCGGTCGCGGCCCCTCCCAGGGGCCCGAGGAGGTCGAGGCCGCCGTAGCCAGGGACCGTGCCCGTGAACACGGCCTGGGTGCCAGGGGCCGTCCAGTCCTCCGTCTGTGTGGTGAACGGCAGGTCCCCCGGAGTAGGGCAGTCGAGGGCCGTGGGCCCGGCGTAGGGCTGGGCGCTGTCGTCGTCGTCTGCGGACGGACAGCCGAGCCCGCCAAGAGTCAGGAAGGACACGACAGTGACAAGACGGTGGCGAAGAGGTGACACGACCGGCGGAGTGACCGCCCCGGGCGATGTCGATCTGGGTGGCCCGCGTCGACGGGAGGAAGGTGCCGCCCGCCTCCATCCTAGGCTACCCCGTCCAGTCGAGCGGGCGCAGCTGTCCACCATTCCCCGGTGGTTTCGCCACCTTGCGCCCTCCCACTCCCCGGGGCACGCTCGGCCCGTGCCTCTCCGTCTCCTGGTCCCCCTGCTCGCCTTCCTCGTCGCCTGCCCCTCCGCCAACGACGACGACACCACCTCCGACCCCACCGACGCCCCGCCCCTCACCACCGCCCGCGTCCCCGTCACCGTCACCCTCGACGGCGCCCCCGCCCCGGCGGCCACCGTCATGCAAGGCGGGCTCCCCGACCGCTGGACCACCGACGCCGAGGGCACCGCCACCATCACCGTCGACCTGACGCTGGCTGCGGAGCACTGGGTGCTCGCCTCCGCCCCCGATGCGCGCACCGGGGCTGCTCCCGTCGATCCGGACGCTCCCGCCGCCCCCCTCACCATCGCCCTGTCCCGCTTCGACCCCTCCGACAACCCCGCCTTCGTCTTCCGGGACCCAGGCGAGCCCGACCGCCGCGACACCACTGCCCAGTGCGCCCACTGCCACCTCACCCTGAACGAGGACTGGATCGACTCGGCTCACCGGCACTCGGCCAGCGATCCCCAGGTGCAGGACCTCTACGCGGGCGTCTCCTCCGCCCTCAGCAGCGCATCGGCATGCGCGGACGCAGGCGGCACCTGGCTCTCCGCCCCCCTCCCCGGTGGCGGCACCGGGGATCGCTGCTTCCTCGGCGAAGGGACCCTTCAGGCCCTCAACGACTGCGACGGACCCTGCGACGACGCCACGGCCTACGGGGCTTGCGCCGACTGCCACGCCCCGGGCATCGACGGCCAGCTCGGCGGGCGTGACCTCCGGGCCGCCGAAGGCCACGCCTACGAGTACGGGACCCACTGCGACGTCTGCCACCGCGTCGAGTCCGTCGACCTCACCGCCCCCGCCGGGACCGCAGGCGCCCTGCACATGGTCCGCCCGTCGGAGCCCGGCGCCTTCGCCTACCCCGAGTACCCACTCACCTTCGGGCCCTACGACGACGTGGGCAGCGGGGTCATGGGCGCCGTCGCCCGGGACCACTTCACCGACGCCACCCTCTGCGCCGGCTGCCACCAGCTCGACCAGGAGGTCCTCGTCCCCGACGCCGCGATCGATCTGGACCGCTGGCCGGCGGGCACCCTCCCCATCCACTCCACCTACGCCGAGTGGCTCGCCGGCCCCCTCGCGCCCGCCTCCCCTTGCCAGACGTGCCACATGCCGCCGGACGAGGACGCGGGAAACAGCGCCGACCTGACCCGCCTCGGCCTCGATCCCGGACTCGTCGCCGGTTGGGAGCGCCCGCCCGGCGCGGTCCGACACCACGCCTTCGAGGGACCATCGACCTCCGACGAGCTCCTCGGCCTCGCGGCCGCCCTCACCCTCGATGCCTCCGTCGACGGCGGCACCCTCACCGCCACCGCCACCGTCCGCAACGTGGGCGCCGGCCACGCCATCCCCACCGGCGAGCCCCTGCGCTCCCTCCTCCTCGTCGTCGACGCCACCTGCGACGGAGCCCCGCTCTCGGCCACCTCCGGCTTCGCTCTGCCCGACATCGCCGGCTCCCTGGCCCGCAAGGAGGCAGGCGAGGACTGGTCGCTCTGGCCCGGAGCCGCCCCCGGCATGGTCGTGCGGGTCGTCTCCCGCCCCGGCGGGGTGCACGACGACGAGGGCTTCGGCCCCTTCGGCGACGGCACCTTCGCCCCCGAAGACAAGGGAATGCCGGTCGAGACGGTCGTCGCCAGCGCCACCATCGTCTCCATGGACGGCGACGTCGCCACCTTCGACATCCCCCTCCCCGCAGGAGACGTGGCCTGGCTCGGACACCCCGAGGATGACGCCGAGACCGACGCCGCGCCCCTCGCCGGCGCCCCGGGGCACGCCTTCGCCCGCGTCCTCGTGGGACCGGACGGGGCGCGCCACGTCCCCCACTTCCTGGCCGTCGATGTCGCCAGCGACAACCGCCTCCTCCCCACCGCCAGCTGGTCCGGCACCTGGACCTTCGACGCGCCCTGCGACGCCCCGCTCACGCGGGCGCGTCTCCTCTACCGCCCCTGGCCCCTCGCCCTCGCCGCCGAGCGCGGCTGGCCCATGCGGGACGTGCTCATGGAGGAGGCGACCCGCTGAGTCCCTGGACCGGGGACTCTCTCGCCCTTCCTGGATCCCATCTGTCCCTGCGCCGCTGCGTCATAGCCCCGACATAGGCCGGCCCAGCCCCCCCGGATAGGGTCCTCCCACTGGACGACATTCCTGGAGGAATCGATGCGTCAGCTCTGGACCCTGCTCTGCCTTCTGGCCCTCCTTCTCCCCCTCGCCGGCTGTCCCGGTGACGACGACGACGACTCGGTCGCCAACGACGACGACACGGCGGTCTCCGACGACGACGACTCGGTCGCTGACGACGACGACGCGGCTGACGACGACGACGCGGCCGACGACGACGACGCAGCCGACGACGACGACGCAGCCAACGACGACGACGCAGCCGACGACGACGACTCCTCCGGCGACGACGACGATTCCTCCGGCGACGACGACGACTCCGCCTCGGCGGTCGACGCAGACGGCGATGGCGTGACCTCCGACCTGGACTGCGACGACGCGGATCCCGCCAACTTCCCGGGGAACTCCGAGGTCTGCGACGGTCAGGACAACGACTGCGACAGCAGCACCTTCGCCACCGGCGAGGACACCGACAGCGACTCCGACGGAGTCGTCACCTGCCTCGACTGCGACGACGCCGACGGCGACAACTACCCGGGCAACACCGAGGTCTGCGACGACGCCGACAACGACTGCGACGCAACCACCTTCGCCACCGGCGAGACCACGGACGTCGACAACGACGGGGTCGTCACCTGCCTCGACTGCGACGACGCCGACAGCAACAACTTCCCCGGCAACCCCGAGGTCTGCGACGACGCCGACAATGACTGCGACGCAACCACCTTCGCCACCGGCGAGGACACGGACGGCGACGCCGACGGAGTGATCGCCTGCCTCGACTGCGACGACGCCGACGGCAACAACTTCCCCGGCAACACCGAGGGCTGCGACGGCCAGGACAACGACTGCATCCCCACCACCTGGGCCACCGACGAGGACACGGACGGGGACAACGACGGCTCGGTCACGTGCCTCGACTGCGACGACGCAGACCCGAACAACGCCCCGGGCGGCACCGAGGTCTGCGACGACGCAGACAACGACTGCGACGCGACCACCTTCGCCACCGGCGAGGACACCGACGCAGACTCCGACGGGGCCATCGCCTGCCTCGACTGCGACGACGCAGACGGGGACAACTTCCCCGGCAACACGGAGGTCTGCGACGACGCGGACAACGACTGCGACGCCGCCACCTTCGCCACCGGCGAGGACACCGACGCCGACAGCGACAACGTGATCACCTGCCTCGACTGCGACGACAACGACGACCAGAACTTCCCTGGAAACGCCGAGATCTGCGACGGGCAGGACAACGACTGCAACAGCGCCTCCGTCTTCGGCGGCGAGGACACCGACGCGGACTCGGACAGCTCCGTCGCCTGCCTCGACTGCGACGACAACGACGACCAGAACTTCCCCGGAAACACCGAGATCTGCGACGCACAGGACAACGACTGCGACGCGACCACCTTCGCGACCGGCGAGGACACGGACGCCGACTCCGACAACTCCGTCACCTGCCTCGACTGCGACGACAGCGACCCCACCGCGTACCCCGGAAACGCCGAGGTGTGCGACGGCGTCGACAACGACTGCGACGCCACCACCTTCGCCACCGACGAGGACACCGACGGCGACTCCGACGGCTCCCCCCTGTGCGAGGACTGCGACGACGCGGACCCGATGAACTACCCGGGGAACACCGAGATCTGCGACGACGCCGACAACGACTGCGACGCCGCCACCTTCGCGACCGACGAGGACACGGACGCCGACAGCGACCAGGTCGTCACCTGCCTCGACTGCGACGACACCGACCCGGACATCTACCCCGGGGCCACCGAGGTCTGCGACGGGGCCGACACGGACTGCGACGCCACCACCTTCGCCACCGACGAAGACGTGGATGCGGACAGCGACGGCTCACCGCTCTGCCTCGACTGCGACGACACGGACGACCAGAACTTCCCGGAGAACCCGGAGGTCTGCGACGGCCAGGACAACGACTGCAGCGGCGACACGCTGGAGGACTGGAGCTTCCTGAACACCGGGGCATCGACCTTCACGGGGACCGACCGCTTCCGGGGCAACCGCTTCCTGATCTCCGAGTCCGTGTGGCTCGAGGAGTTCAGCCTGCAGCTGAACGGCGCGGCCGGAACCACGGTGACCTTCGGCGTGTGGGCCAGTGACCAGGCCGAGGACAACTTCGAGCTCGTCACGAGCAACGAGGTCGTGATCAGCGCGGCGGACGGCGGCGCCATGAACGCCATCTCGTCGGGGACCCTCGGGGTCCAGCTCGAGGAGGGCCTGTACTACTGCCTGCTCGCCTGGTGGGGGAACGACTCCATCGCGTACCACCCGGAGAACAGCAACCCGACGGATCCGAGCTGGGGCAGCGTGGAGGGGTCCGCCTGGGGCAGCTCGTCGACGCTCCCCACGACGATCACCGACAGCATCTCGGCGTTCGGAGGCTTCTACGAAGGCACGGTCTCCGTGGACCTCGAGGCCGACAACGACGCGGACCTCGTCGCCGTGTGCGACGACTGCGACGACACCGAGGCCACCGTCCTGCCGGGCGCCACGGAGCTGTGCGACGGGCTCGACAACGACTGCGACTCCGCCACGGTCTTCCTCAACGAGGACACCGACGCGGACAGCGACGGAGACCCCGCCTGCGGCGACTGCGACGAGGCCGATCCCCTGACCTACACCGGCGCCCCGGAGCTGTGCGACGGGCTCGACAACGACTGCAACACGGTCGTGGACGACTTCATCGAGTCCACGAACTTCACGGTGCCGGTGGCGACGGTGGGGCCGGCGTCGGGCTCGGTCGTGACGAGCACGCTCACGGTCGGGACCACGGGCCCCATCGCCGACCTCAACATCTCGATGGACATGGACCACGACGACTTCGCCGAGCTCGAGATCGACCTGACCTCGCCCTCGGGAACCACCGTGCGACTCCAGGACCCGAGCGAGTTCATGAGCGCCCGGAGCAACTTCTGGCAGGTCGTCTTCGACGACGAGGGCGTGAACAGCTCCGTCGGCTCGGCCGGCCAGTACGACATGCAGGTCATCCCCTTCGAGTCGCTGGCCGCTCTCGACGGCGAGGAGCTGAGCGGGACCTGGACGCTCACGGTCACGGACACGGTCGACGGCAACGACGGGACCCTCTACTCGTGGGCAGTGGACGCATTCCCGGAGGGGTACGGAGAGTTCGCCGAGTGCCCCGCCAGCTCGTGCAACTTCGTCTACCAGCTCCACGTCGAGTCGCCGGACGGCGACTACTGGCTGGAGAGCCTCGGCGGCGTCGCCTCGGAGTACGAGTGCGCGTTCGACGCCGACGGCGGCTGGACGAAGGTCGTCTCCTTCGACCGGGAGGACGACGGCGACGGCATCACCGAGTTCGAGGCGAACTGGGACACGCTCGTGAACGACATGGGCCTCTACCAGGAGCTCGGGAGCTCGATCCAGTACCAGGACGCGAACGCGAGCTACGACGCGCTCTACGGAGTCGCGAGCGACCTGGTGTCGAACAGCGGCGAGGTGGAGTACGACATCCACTTCGAGGGGGTCTCGATGGAGGCCTCCGGAGTCTGGTTCTGGGTCGAGAACGGCACGGGCGCCCACGAGCTGTGGTGCGACGACGACGCGAGCAACGTGAACTCCTACACCGCCGCGGAGATCGCCTACATCCCCCTGACCTGCTCGCAGACGTCGGCCACGAACCCGTCGCACGACGCGACCGGCTCGATCACCCCCGGGGGCGGCGGCATCACCTCGGTGGGCTTCCTCGGCCTCATGGCGGACAACAACGGCGGCGACGACGCCCAGCTGTTCCGCTACGACGTGTGGGTGCGGTAGAGGGCGAATGCACTCACAGCGGCGCGGCGCGGACTCTGCCGGGCCGCCCGGACTCCCCTACGGTGCGTTCCCTGAGATCGCGATCGTCCCGCCGATGTCGCTCACGCCAATCGCGTCCCGCAACGCCTCGGCCGAGGCCGTCGGCAGCATCACGTTGTTCTGGACCGCGAAGTCTCCTCCCACCGTGTCGGTGCCCATCAGCCCGACGAGCGACGTGAGGTTGGAGTTGGCGGAGATCACGAGGCTTCCCCCGATGTCGTTGAGGGCGCTGAGCCCTGCGATCTCCTGGATGTTCGGCATCGCGGAGATCATCAGGTCTCCGCCCACCGTCTCCAGGCCCCCAAACCAGCCGAAGTAGTAGCCGGCGCCGACGTTCGAGAGGACGATGCTCCCCCCGACGGACTGAAGGGAGGGGAAAGCCGTGAAGTCCGTCGCGCCGAGGGCCAGGGCGTTGGTGATGACCAGGTCGCCGCCGATGGTCTCGAGGGCACCCAGCGCTCCCACGCTGCTGAGAGTCGGCGGTGGGGTGATGACAAAGTCACCGCCGACCGTGACGAGGTTCTCCAAGCCGTTGAGGGTCGACAGGGTCAGGCTGACCAGCCCGATCACCGTGATGTTCCCGGTGACCTCACACACGCAGTTCACCCCGACGCTCAGGAGGCTCTGGGAGGCGATGTCCAAGTTTCCGTCGATCGTGTCGTAGCCGCCGGCGCAGAAGGCGGCGCCGTCCGCCGTCGTCTGGGGGCTGAAGTTCCCAACGTAGGTCAGGCCGCCACCGCAGCCCGTCGTTGCCGAGTCGTCGTCGTCTCCGACGGTCGCCGAGTCGTCGTCGTCGCCAGTCTGGGCCGAGTCGTCGTCGTCGCCGGTCGCGTCGTCGTCATCCCCGACGGTCGCCGAGTCGTCGTCGTCCGCACCCGAGTCGTCGTCATCGCTGCTTGCGTCGTCGTCGTCCGCGCCCGAGTCGTCGTCGTCGCCGGTCGCGTCGTCGTCGTCGTCCGCGCCCGAGTCGTCGTCGTCGCCGGTCGCGTCGTCGTCGTCACCGGTCGCGTCGTCGTCGTCACCGGTCGCGTCGTCATCGTCCGCGGTGACGTCGTCATCGTCCGCGGTGACGTCGTCGTCGTCCGCGACGGTGCTGTCGTCGTCGTCGCCCGTCGACGGGCAGCCGCCCAAGGTGATCGTGAGAGCCAGGAGGGCGAGGCTTCGTCTCATCTGACGCTCAGATCTCCCCTGCTCCAGTGATCGCTCTTCGATTCCGGCCAAGTGTAGTCCCGACTCGGCCCCCTAGCTGTTCCGCTACGACGTGTGGGTGCGGTAGGGGCTCAGGGCACGCGGAGCACGACGTTGCCCCGCTTCCGACCCGACTCCACGTAGACATGGGCCGCCGGGGCCTCCGCGAGAGGCCAGGTCCGGTCGATGACCGCCTGCACCCGACCGTCCGCGAGCCGGGCCGCCACCCAGTCGAGGTCGTCCCGGGTCCAGTGGAAGTTCGACGCGACGGCCACGACCCGGCGGCGCCGGGTGAGCCGGGTCCACAGGCTCATCACCATCTCCCCGAGCCCGAACTCCGTGACGAGGTAGCGCCCGGTCGGCGGGAGGACGGACCGGCACCGAGTGGACCCGGCATGCCCGACAGTGTCGAAGACGACGTCCCACTCTTCCCCCAGGGTCGCGAAGTCCTGCGACCGGTAGTCGAGGACCGCGTCCGCCCCGAGCGCCTTCACCAGCTCGTGGTTGGCGGCGCTGCACACGGCGGTGACGTGGGCTCCCATGCAGCTGGCGACCTGCACCGCGGCGGTGCCGACCGAGCCTGAGGCGCCATAGACGAGGATCCGCTCCCCCTCCCGCAGGGCGCCGAGCCTCAGGTAGGCGAGGGCGGTCATGAACCCATTGGGGCACGCGGCGGCGGCCTCGAACGGGACTCCATCCGGGAGCGCCGCGAGCAGGGCGCTCTCGGGCAGGGCCCGGTACTGGGCGTAGGCGCCGAAGCCGAGGCCGGTGTATCCGAAGACGCGGTCTCCCACCGCGAAGCGCGTCACTCCCGCCCCCGCGGCGACCACCGTGCCCGCGAGCTCGAAGCCGAGGATGGGCTTGCGCGGTCTGCGGAAGCCCATGATGAACACGAGGACGGGCCACAGCAGCTTGGGGAAGGCGAACGCCCGCTGCTTCGGGTCCTCCGCCGTCACCGTCGCCGCGGCGACGCGGATCAGGACCTCACCGGCGCGAGGGCGGGGGCGGGGGACTTCGGTGAGCTCGAGCACCTCGGGGCCCCCGAAGGCGTGGTGCACGACGGCGAGCATGGTCTCGGGGAGCGTTTGGATGGGCACGGCGACCTCCTCTCCCTCGACGCTAGGAGGCCTCGGGGCGCGAAGAGGGCCCCACGCGACGAGCGGTTCGCGGAGCCGACTCGACGGTCGCCCCAGCGGTGAACGGTCGCCGTCCGAGCTGGCTCCTCGTCGTCGATCGACTACTCTCTGTAGCTAGTGAACGCGCGCACCCAGCCCACCGTGCTCGTCACGGTCAACGGCGAAGAGGTCCCGGCCGCCCCGGGGGAGCTGCTGATCGACGTGGCCGCGCGCGCCGGCGCCGCCATCCCCACCCTGTGTCACGACCCGCGCCTGGACCCCATGGGGTCGTGCCGGATGTGCCTCGTGGAGATCGAGGGCCAGCGGCGGCTGCAGCCGTCGTGTGCGTGGCGGGTGACCGACGGGATGGTCGTGACCACCGAGTCCGAGCGCATCACCCGGCACCGCAAGGTCCTCCTGTCCATGTACATGGCGGACCACGACGTGGACGAGGCCACCGGGCTTCCCCGGGAGCGCGGCGCCGGCAACGAGCTCGTGCAGCTCGTGAAGGACTACGGGACCGGCCCCGAGCTCTGCCACGTGGGGACCCCGCGCGAGGGGCGCGAGGACGCGAACCCCTACATCCACTTCGACCCCGAGGCGTGCATCGCCTGCGCCCGCTGCGTGCGGTACTGCGACGAGGTCGAGGCCGTCTCGGCCATCACGCTGGCGAAGCGCGGCGCGAAGACGACCATCGCCACGGTGGACCAGATCGGCCTGCTGGATACGACCTGCGAGATGTGCGGCGGCTGCATCGACACGTGCCCCACGGGCGCGATGACCGAGAAGCCGAGCATCGCGGCGCCCGCGCCGGAGACGGTCGTACGTTCCACATGCAACTTCTGCGGGGTCGGCTGCCAGCTGGACCTGCACGTGGCCGACGACACCGTCGTCCGGATCACGTCGCCCGAGCCGGGCACCACGCTCAACGACGGGAACCTGTGCATCAAGGGCCGGTTCTCCTACGAGTTCATCCACCACGAGGATCGGCTGACCACGCCGCTGATCCGCCGGAACGGCGTCCTCGAGCCCGCTTCATGGGACGAGGCCATTCAGTACGCCGCGCAGGGCCTGATGGGAGTGCGGGACCGCCACGGTCCCGACGCGCTGGGGTTCGTGTCGAGCAGCCGCTGCACGGGCGAGGAGAACTACCTCGTCCAGAAGCTCAGCCGCGCTGCCTTCGGCACGAACAACTGCCATCAGTGCGCCGCCACCTGACACGCTCCGACGGTCGCCGGTCTGGTGACCATGTTCGGCGCGGGCGCCATGACGAACTCCATCCCGGAGATCCGGGACACGGAGCTGATGTTCGTCATCGGGTCCAACACGACCGAGGCCCATCCCATCATCGCGATGGAGATGAAGCGGGCGAAGAAGAACGGCAGCAAGCTCATCGTCGCGGACCCGCGGCGCATCTGGCTCGCCGACGTCGCCGACGTGTACATGCAGCTGAAGCCGGGCACGGACGTGGCCCTGCTCACGGCCATGGCCCACGTGATCATCGCCGAGGACCTCGTCGACCACGCCTTCGTCGCGAAGCACACGAAGAACTTCGAGGCCCTGAAGGAGGCGGTCGCTGAGGCGACGCCCGAGTGGGCCGAGGAGATCACGACGGTCCCGGCGGACCTGGTTCGGCAGGCGGCGCGGATGTACGCGACGACCGACAAGGCCGGCATCTACTACACGCTGGGCATCACGGAGCACACGCACGGCACGGACAACGTGTACTCGCTGGCGAACCTCGTGCTGATGACGGGGCACCTGGGCAAGCGCAGCTCCGGGATGAACCCGCTGCGCGGCCAGAACAACGTCCAGGGGGCGAACGACGCCGGCGCCTCGCCCGTCTTCTACCCGGGGTACCAGCGGGTCAGCGACCCCGCGGCGCAGGCGCGGTTCGAGGCGGCGTGGGGGGTCCCGCTGTCCCCGAACGACGGCATGAACCTCAACGTGATGATGAAGGCGTTGCCGAAGGGCGAGATCAAGGGCCTCTTCGTCATGGGCGAGGACATCGTGTTGTCGGAGCCCAACGCGTCCCAGGTGGAGCTGGGCCTGAACCAGTGCGAGTTCCTTGTGGTCCAGGACATCTTCCTCAACGAGACCTGCCGCTTCGCCGACGTGATCCTGCCGGCCGCGTGCTTCGCGGAGAAGGACGGGGTGTTCACGAACAGCGATCGCCGCGTGCAGCGCGTCCGCAAGGCGGTGAGCGCTCCGGGGGAGGCGCGGGCCGACTGGGAGATCCTCTGCGACCTGGCGCGGGCCTGCGGCTACCCCATGCCGCACCACTCCGGGCCCGATGAGATCTACGCGGAGATGGCGTCACTGGCGGACAAGTTCACGGGGATCAGCCACGAGCGGATCGATGCGGAGGGCGGGCTCCAGTGGCCGTGCCCCACGCCGGACCACCCGGGCACGCCGACGCTGCACGAGGGCGGGCTGCCGGCGGACAAGGGGGCGTTCCAGCCGGTGTTCTACCGTCCCAGCGCCGAGCTGCCGGACGAGGAGTACCCGCTGCTCCTGAGCACGGGCCGCACGCTGTACCACTACAACTGCGCGACGCAGACCCTGCGAGCGAGCGGCGCGGTGGCGAAGCAGCCCGAGAACTTCGTGGAGATGCACCGCCGGGACGCGAAGATGCGGGGCCTGAAGGACGGCCAGCGGGTCCGGGTGACCTCGCGGCGCGGCGCCATCGAAGCGGTGGTGAACGTCTCCCCAAGGATGCGCCGCGGCTGCGTCTGGATGCCGCTCCACTTCCCGGACAGCCTCACGAACTACCTGACCAACGACGCCGGGGACTCCGTCACCGGGACCGGCGAGTACAAGGTCTGCGCGGTGACGATCGAGGCGGTGTAGGGGCTGGGCTGGGTCGCTGGGTGAGCTGACCGCTCGGCTCCGTCTGGGCCGTCCCCGCGGCGGTCGCTGGTGAGGTAGTCTCCTTCCACGGCCTTCGAGGCCACCTGCACGCCAGCCACTTCGGCTGGCGTTGCTTCTTGGACCGCGCCAGCCACCCCGGCTGGCGTTGCTGCTTGGACCGCGCCAGCCACCACGGCTGGCGTTGCTTCTTGGACTGCGCCAGCCACCTCGGCTGGCGTTGCTGCTTGGACCGCGCCAGCCACCTCGGCTGGCGTTGCTGCTTGGACCCCGCGCCGCGCCCCACACCCTTCGATCTGCGCTCCTCCGCGTCGCGGCGCTGGGGAGGTGCGCGCTGGAGACGCCATGGCCCCGTTCTCGTACCACTCCCACGGAACCACCCTGCACGCTGTCCACGGAGGAGCCGGCGACGCCGTCGTCTTCGTCCACGGCGGCCTCGCGGATCACAGAGCCGCTCTCATGGCCGTCGGCGGGCTCCTCCCCGACCACCACCTCGTCCTCCCCGACCTGCGAGGCGCCGGCCGCTCGGTCTTCAGTGGCCCGATCACCTGGGACCTGCTCGGCGACGACCTCGCGGCGCTCCTCGATCATCTGGGGCTGGAGCAGGCCACGGTGGGCGGCACCTCCGCAGGGAGCGGGGCTGCTCTCGCCTGCGCCCTGCGGCACCCATCGCGGGTCACTCGCCTTGTCCTCGCGGCACCCGTGTTCGCCGGAGAGGCCTCCGGCCTGACCGCGGCGCAGAGTCAGGCGATGAACGCCATGGACGCGATGGCGCGGCGTGGCGTCGCAGAGGGCGTGGACGCCTTCCTCCCCATCTACGACGCCCTGCCTGCACCCATCCGCGCCCGTGCCCATGCCATGGCTCGGGAGTTCGACATGCCCAGCGTGGCGGCGACCACGGCGCTGCTCGCCAGCGGCGCGCAGCCGTTCGGTTCGATGGACGCGCTGACCGCCATCTCCTGCCCCGTGCTCGTCATCCCCGGGACCGACCCGCAACACCCCGCGTCGGTGGCGCACCAGATCGCCGAGGTCCTCCCGAGCCCGACCCTCACCGAGCCCGGAGCGAACCCCGGAGACGCCATCCGGGAGTGGCTCGGGTCCTGATCACTCCCCCAGCGCGCTCCACAGGCGCTGGGCCCCCAGTCCCGGTCGCACGCCTCGCAGGCGCACCACGTGGAAGGCGCGGTCGACGGGCAGCCCGGCGAGCGGGAAGCGACGCAGGCGTCCCTGCTCCAGGTCGTCGCGGACAGCGCGGTCCGAGATGAGGCCGAACCCCAGACCGGCGAGGACACAGCGACGCACGGCCTCCGTGCTCCCCATTTCGAGGCGTGGCCCCCCGGGCGGGATGAGGCGCTCCGCTGCGGCGCGGGTCCCGCTGCCCGGCTCCCGCAACACCAGTGGCACCTCGGCGAGGTCCGTCGGCGGCCCGGCGTCGGGGAGGCCCACCAACACGATCCGGTCCTGGGCGAACACCTGGGACGTCAGCCGACGGTCCGTGGGCGGAGAGCCCACCACGGCCACGTCGCAGCGCCCCTCCGCGACGGCCCGGATCGCCCCCTGCGAGTCGCTGACCCGCACCCTCACGTGCAGGTCGGGCGCCGACCGACGTAGCCGCGCGAGGATCGGAGGGAGCAGGTAGGTCGCGGGGATCGTCGACGCCTCGACCCGCACCGGGGCCAGTGACTCGGCGCCGGCGACCTCCCGGCGCGTCTCCTCCACGAGCGCCACCAACGACCGCGCCCGGGGCAGGAGCCGCGTCCCCGCGTCCGTGAGCCGCAACGACCGCGACGAGCGCTGCACGAGCTGCTTCCCCAGCGCTTCTTCCAGCCCGCTCAGGTGGAAGCTCGCCGTGCTCTGCGCGCACCCGAGCTCCTGGGCAGCGGCGGTGATGCTCCCGGCGTCGACGACGGCGAGGAATGTGCGGAGCTGGATCAGGTTCATCGAGATTCTCGATGCACTCTACCCAAGTCATCGATGAACTCCGCTACGTCGCGCGCTCCGGGACCCGCAGACTTCCGCGACACCCTCCGGAGACCTCCCCATGTCCGACATCCTCGCCCGCGTCGATCGGGTCGCGAGCGACGCCATCCGCAGCGGCGCCATCGAGACCGACACCAGCGGCCAGTTCCCCCGCGCCTCCATCGACGCCCTGCGCGACGCGGGGGTCCTCGGCATCGGCCTGCCCACCGAGCTCGGCGGCGCTGGCGGCGGTTACGGTGACGCGGTCTGGGCCGTGGAGCGCGTGGCCCGCGAGTGCGCCTCGACGGCGATGATCTACTGCATGCACGTGAGCGCGGCGCAGGTCGTGGGCGCGTTCGGCAGCGAGGAGCGCAAGCGCGGGGTCGCGACGGGTGAGGAGCTCGCCACCCTGGCCTTCTCCGAAGCCGGCTCCCGCTCCCACTTCTGGGCCCCCGTCAGCACCGCGAAGGCGGTGGACGGCGACGTCCAACTCGACGCGCGCAAGTCCTGGGTGACGTCGGCGGGCGAAGCGGCCCACTACGTGTGGTCGAGCCAGCCGGTCGCCGCCGACGGACCGTCGACCCTGTGGCTCGTGCCGTCGGACGCGGCGGGGCTGTCAATCAAGGGACCCTTCGACGGCCTCGGGCTGCGGGGCAACGACAGCAGCCCGGTCACCGGCGAGGTGGTGGTCGTCCCCGAGTCCGCGCGGCTCGGCGACGACGGCGCCGGGTTCGGCGTGATGATGGAGGTCGTCCTCCCCTGGTTCAACGGCATGAGCGCCGGCTGCTCCCTGGGGATCGCCGAGGCCGCCTTCACCGCCGCCGCCGCCCACTGCTCCGCCACGCGGTACGCCCACCTGGACTCGGCCCTGCGCGACCTGCCCACCATCCGCGCCTACCTCGCCCGGATGCGCTGCTCGGTAGACGCCGGCAAGGCGCTGCTGGCTGACACGGTCGCGGCCGTCGAAGGCGGGCGTGAGGACGCCATGCTCCGTGTCCTTCAGTGCAAGGCCGTCGCCGCCGAGACCGCCCTGTCCGTCACCGCGACCGCCATGCGGGTCTGCGGAGGCGCGGCCTTCCGCAAGGACGTCGGCGTGGAGCGCAACATGCGGGACGCCCAGGCCGCCTCGGTCATGGCCCCCACCACCGACGTCCTCTACGACTTCCTCGGCAAGGCCGTCACCGGAATGGAGCTGTTCTGATGGACTCCCTCATGCTCGGCGCCGTCGCCTACGACCCGAAGGTCGTCACCATCTGGGAGGGCTTCCGCGCCTGGTTCGCGGAGCGCGACGTCGACTTCGACTTCGTCCTCTACAGCAACTACGAGGCCCAGGTGGCGGCCCACTTCGCGGGGCACTTCGACGTGGCCTGGAACTCGCCGCTGGCCTGGATCCAGAGCGAGCGCATCGCGGCGGCGACGGGACGCACGGCCCAGGCCGTCTGCATGCGCGACACGGACCAGGACCTCACCTCGGTCATCGTCGTGCGCGCCGACTCCGACATCCAGACGCTGGCGGACCTCAAGGGCCGCACGATCGCGGTGGGCGCCGCTGACTCGCCCCAGGCGACGCTGATCCCGCTCGTCCACCTGCACGAGGCGGGGCTCCAGGTGGGGGTCGACGTGGAGGTCCAGAAGCACGACCTGCTCGTGGGCAAGCACGGCGACCACATCGGCGGCGAGCGAGACGCGGCCCGGGCGCTGATCGAGGGCAAGGCCGACGCGGCGGCGATGATCGACGGCAACCACCTGCTCTTCGGTCGCGAAGGGACGCTGCCCGCGGGCAGCACGCGGGTGCTCAGCCAGACGCCGCTGTACGACCACTGCTGCTTCACCGTGCTGGACGGCGGGGGCGACGCCCCCATCGACCGCTTCGTGGAGCTGCTGCTCGGGCAGTCCTACGACGACCCTGCCGTGCGTCCGCTCCTCGACCTCGAGGGCCTGAAGGCGTGGAAGCCCGGCCGGACGGAGGGCTTCGCGCAGCTGTCCCGGGCCTGCGACGTGTTCGGCACGATCGACGACTTCGTCGCCTCGGTCGGGTGAGCCGCGAGCCCGTCGACCTCGGCCCGGACGGGCTGGAGCGCGGGGGCCACCTGCTCCTGCAGCGGGCCCTCGACCTGCACGGTGCCGCCTCGGTGATCGGAGGTGGCGCCCTCGACCCTCACCTGCGCGGCTGGTGCCGATCGCAGGGGCACACGCTACGGGTCGTCGGTGACGGCTTCGAGGTCGACGCGGGCACGGCCCGACGCGGACGCTGGCGGGGAGCTGCGGAGACGGGACCCGTCGTCGACCGCCCGCCGGCCACCTGGGGACTCGCCGCGCGTGGGGCGACGGTGGAGGCGGGCCTCGACGGCTTCCGCTTCCCCCTGGACGACAAGCAGGCCGTCTGGACCGACGAGGCGGAGCGGCTCTATCGCGACGGCGCCGCCCAGCAGTGGGACCCGGCGACGGCCATCGACTGGGACGCGGAGATCACGCACCCCGATGAGGTCGAGGACGCCGTCGTCCAGGTGATGACCTACCTCATCGAGAACGAGACCGTGGCGCTGCTCGTCCCCGCCCGGTTCCTCGCGCAGGTGCACCCTCACTTCCGGGAGATCCTCCAGCTGCTCGCGCTCCAGTGCGCCGACGAGGCCCGCCACATCGAGGTCTTCACCCGCCGCGCCCACTTGCGACGGGAGCGGCTGGGCCTGTCCACGGTGGGGGGCCAGCGGTCGCTCCAGACGCTGCTGGACGAGCCGGACTTCGCCCTCGCCTCCTTTCTCCTCGCCGTGCTCGGGGAGGGCAGCTTCCTCAGCCTGCTCGGGTTCCTCCACCGCTACGGGCCCGACCCCGTCACCCGCGCGGTCTGCGGGCTCGCCGCGCGCGACGAGGCCCGGCACGTGGCGTTCGGGATGGCGCACCTCACCCGCCACGCGTCGCTGGATCCGGGCCTGCACGGTCGCCTCGCCGACGCCGTCCGCCGACGCCACGACGCGCTGGCCCACACCGCCGGCCTCAACGAGGAGGTGTTCGACGCCCTCGTGTTGCTGGCGGCCGGGAGCTGGGACCGCGAGGCGCTCGCCCGGGGGCACGACGCGGTGGTCGCCCTGAAGCGGGCCATGGACGAAGGACGCCGGGGCCGATTGCGCGCCCTGGGCTTCGCCGAGGCCCAGGCCGAGGAGCTCTCGGCGCTGCACACCCGGAACTTCATGTAGTGGCGGCGAAACCTGCGCCGCACCCCGGTCGCTCCTCGTCCCCGTGAGCGCTCGTTTCCGTCTCGCTGCACTCGCCGTGGCGGTGTGCCTGGCCGCCGCCGCCTGGCTGTTCTGGAGCGAGCGGGCCCCCGGCGCGGTCGTGATCGCGGCCGAGCCCGACGCGGTACGCGCCGTCGCCCGGGATCTGCGGACCTGGCCGGTGTGGAGCCACGTGGCAGGCGGGACCTGGGAGATCGACGGCGCGTCCGCCGGCGTCGGCGCACGGTTGGTGTGGCGTCGGGACCGCGAGCACGGCTCGGTCCAGCTGGTGGGAGAGCACGACGACGCCGTCGACCTCGTCGAGGTGTTCCCGTACGAGGATCTCCAGGGCGAAGGACGACGCCTGTCGTTCCGGGCAGTCCCCGGGGGCACCGAGGTCGCGTGGGAGCCGCTCCGGTCCTGGCCGCGCTGCCCGGTGTGCATCGAGGAGGACGGCTCGCCGTACGACGAGGAGTTCATGGGGGATCAGGCGTGGCGCTACCGGACCGCGCTGACCGAGCTGAAGCGATTCGTGGAGGCAGGGGGCGTGGCGGAGCCCGCGGGCAACGGTGGAGCGACAAGCGAAGGTGCCCGCCCCGCCCGCACGATGACGGCCCGCGCGGTCCGGGGCGAGGAGCTGGCGTTTGGTCGGCCGGGCGAGGTGTGGTGGGGCGACCTGGGGGTCGAAGCCACTGCCGGCGACGGGCGGGAGACCTGCCGACGAGCGCAGGAGGCGGGGCTGCGCTTCCTCGGGGTCACGGGCGGCCCGGTCGCCTGCGACGCTCTCGTCGTGCTCTGGGGGGAGCGGGACGGCGCATGGCGCAGGTTCGGAGAGTCGGCGACCGCGCTGGGGATGGTGTCCTCGCCCGCCGACGGGCTGCGTGCGGGGCCCGGGGCGAGCTGGGCGGACCTGGAGGCGAGCGCGCCGCGGGAGGTCCCCTACACCCTCGCCGTCGAGGTCTTCGGCCTCCGCGGCAGCTCCGAGGAGTACCGCGACCATCGGGCGGTGGAGGTGGAGGAGGGACGGGTCTGCCCTGAGGCATCCCCCGGGTTCGAGCCCTGCTGCCAGCGCGCTGCGACGCTCGTGCAGAGGCTGTGTCACCAGCCCGAGTCGGCGGCCTGTGCGGCGGAGATGGAGCTCGGTCGCCTCGCCTATCTGGACGGCGGCGCGTTCGGCTGGCTGCGGGCGGCCCAGGACCGTGGCGACAGCTGGCAGGACTGGGGCCAGTGCGGCGAGTGCACCGACTGCTGGCGGCCCGTGTTTCGACTCCGTCCTCGGCGCTCGCTCCAGTACCTGATGGCGACGCGAGGCGTCACGCCGACGCTCGTGGGCGGGGGCTGGCTGATGCGTGACCGCACCGAAGAGCGGGGGCCGCCGGCGCGGGATGGTCGCGAGGACGACGCCCAGCTCGAGTGGGCGCGCGCGGCGCTCCATCGGGGCGGTGGGCTCACGGCGGTCGTGGGGGCGGTCGACGGTGCGGGGGTGCTCGAGGAGCTGCGAGCGGGCCGGGCGTTCGTGACCACCGGCCCTCGGGTGCGGATCGAGGCCTCGGCGACGGCGGGCGGCGTGAGGGTGGTGGTCGACGGTGACCGGCCGATCGAGGTCGTGCGGGTGGACCCTGGCGAGGGGTCGATCGACGATCCCTGGGCGGTGGTGAGCTGCGCGTCGGGCGTGGTGCGCTGCGGCGCGGAGCTGGCAGTCCCGGACGACGGGGCGCGGTACTACGCGCGGGCCACCTGGCGGGACGGGGCCGAGGAGCACCGGGTCTGGAGCGCGGTGGTGCCGTGAGCGGCCTGGGGGCCCGTGGCGGGGTGAGCGGCCTGGGGCACCATGGCGTCGTGCGCAGAATCCCTCCGCCCATGGCCGACCACATCCCAGCGTTCGACTGGGAGGTCCGCAAGGTCTGGGCGCTGACGGCGCCGGTGGAGCGGTGGCCGCTGGATGCCCTGAGCTACCTGCTCGACCTGCCCATCTGGACCGCCGAGGCAGGCGTTGGTTGCCTCTTCGACCTGCGGCCCCGGGACGTCCTGGCGGACCCGTCGCGCTCTCCGCGGCATACGCGGCGCATCGAGGCAGCGGAGCTGCGGTGGCCCCTGGACTTCCTCGCAGACGGTGACCGTCTCTACGTCCTCGACGGGATCCACCGCCTCGCGAAGCACACACGCCAGGGCTCGGCGACGGTCCCGATCCGGCGCCATCCGCTCGGCGTGCGGGAGCGGATCCTCCGCGACGCGTGAGGGGAGCACAGGGCGACCAGTGCCATACTGAGCGCGAGATGGTCCGCCTGCCGCCCACGTCCCCCGACCTGCTGCTGCCCGAGACGAGGCCCTACTTCCTGTGGTGGACAGACTGCACGGTCGCCGACCTGAGGCAGCACCTCGCCAGCGACGACCCCGCTGAGCGCGGGTACTGGATGGGCGCGCTGCTCCGCGAGGCGAACAGCCGCGACGTCTGGCTCTACATCAAGCCGGCGCAGGTCCGCGCGGACTGGGACCACGTCCTCCGCCACCTCGGTCGTGCGAGGGAGCGATGGGCGTGGCTGCTCGGGATGCCTGGAGACTGGCCGCCGAGGCCGCCCGATGCGTAGCCGATTCGACCGGCGGGTCGTCCCAGAGGCGGGAGTCCGCTTCCTCCGCGCGCTCATGGACGGCGCAGACTGCTCACTGGCCGGAGGGGCGGCGCTGAGCGGGGCATGGCTCGCGCATCGGCTCTCTCGAGACCTCGACGTCTTCTTCCCGACCCTCGATGCGCTGCGCTCTGCGGTCCGACAGCTCCCCACCGTCGCGGCGACCGCGGGGGTCGAGAGCCAGGTGGTTCGCGATGGCGGCGGCCTCGTCACGGCGACTCTCGGGGGTGACGGACTCGCCCTCACCGTCGACCTCGTCCACGAGCCGGTTCCCCAGCTGGCTGCACCGACGGTGATCGAAGGGGTGCGGGTTGCGAGCGCCGAGGACCTGAGGGCGGCGAAGCTGGGCTGCCTCCTGCATCGCACCGAGCCCCGCGACCTGGTGGACCTGCTCTTCCTCGACCGTGCGGGCCATCCGCCAGAGCACGACCTGGTCGGCGCCCTGACCAAGGACGGCGGCATCGACCCCGCGACGCTCGCGTGGCTTCTGCGAGACTTCCCGACCCGTCCGATGCCTCAGATGCTCGAGGTGCTCTCAGCGGTGGAGCTGGTTGCGTGGCGCGATGAGCTCGCGCGGCGCATGGGGGAGGTCAGCATCCCTCCCGACGCGTAGCCCGCGCTACTGCAGGCTGACCGAGAGGGTGTACGCGCCGTCGTAGACGGTGCCGCTCGCGCCGACCCAGCTGTCCACGACCACGTAGGCCGTACCACCGGAGACGAGGGCCTCGGCGCTGATGTGGCCGCGGGACAGGCACGCGTTCGGGTCCGGAGCGCTGAGGATGTGGACGTCCACGTCGACGCCGGCGCCGTCCGAGATGGTCGCGGTGAGGATCCCCGGGAAGGGCACGCTCACCTCGTAGACCACCTCGGGCCCGCTCTCGTTCGTGCTCGACGCGCAGCTGTAGTAGTCCCAGGCGTCGACGCCGCCGGTCGTGGTGTTGCTGTCGCTGTAGGGGAAGCCGGTGACGCAGTCGTCGAAGGCGCACGTGGCCTCGGTCGGCACGAAGACCGTCTTCGCCTCGCTGTCGACCTGGTTGCCGTCCGCGTCGAAGGCGAGGACGTCGAGACTGCGCTGGCCTGCGAAGTTGAAGGTGTAGGTCAGCTCGAAGTCCGACGGCACGCCACGGCGCTCGCCCGAGTCGTCGTCCGGAAGGCGGAAGCCCTCGATCCAGTACTCCACGTAGGCGACGCCCTCGCCGGCCGTCGACGTGAACTTCATCGTCTGCCCGGCCACGTGCTGCACGAACGTCTCGTGGAGCGTGGTGTCCACCGGCGGCGCGCTGTCGTCGTCGTCGCCCACCGCGGGCGGGGCCACCGTGAAGTGGATGGTGCGCGTGGCGAGGTGCGAGCCCGAGGCGCGGTAGGCGCGGGCGGTGAAGCTCTTGCTGCCGTTGCTCCCGAAGGTGTGGGACGCGATGGCCGGGTGGTCGAAGATGAACGGCTCGAGGAGCTGCGGGCCCGACCAGAGCTCGATGTGCGAGTCGGGGTGCTGGACGGCCGCGGTGACCGGGTCCGAGAGCGTGTCGCCGGAGCTCGGCTCGAGGAACGCGAGCGGGCCGACGCCGCCGGAGCTCGTGGAGTCGTCGTCGTCGCCGGCCGCGTCGTCGTCGTCGCCGGGGGTGCCGCCGTTTGCGTAGGCCTCGACCATGTCGAGGTAGTCGTCCCAGGGGAAGTAGGGGCCCGGGTCGGACCGGCCGGAGCACGACGAGGGCTGAATCTCGCCGTGGCCCACGATGTGGTTGCGGTCGATGGGGATGTTGTACTCGGTGACCAGCCAGGCGGTGAGGCGGGCCGAGCTGTCGAGCATCGCGCTCGTCCAGGTAGACGCGTTGAAGGCGGCGCCCTCGTGCTCGATGCCGATGGTGTCCGCGTTGTTCTGGCAGGCGTGCCACGCGCGGCGGTCGTCGCTCACCATCTGGGTGACCTGGCCGTCGCTCTTGCGGATGACGTAGTGGGCGCTCACGTTGGAGGAGCTGGTGCGGAACCAGGAGATGGCGCCGTTGTAGGAGCCCTCGGTGGTGTGGAGCACGACGCGCTCGATGCTGTTCGTGCCGCCGCTGCGGGAGCTCTGGTTGCTGCTGTGGGCGCCGTGGAAGCGGAAGCGGCCGGGGTAGCCGATGGTGGCGCGGGCCTCGTCCTCGTCCTCGGGCGGCGCGATGTAGTCGACGGCGTGCAGGCCGGGGATGCGCTGGGCGGGGATGGTGACGGCCTCGCCGAAGCCGGACTCGGCCTCGAGGCCCACCTGCAGGGTGCGGAAGACGTCCATGGCGAAGGCGTGGTCGAGCCAGGTCTCGCCGAGCTCGGGCCAGGCGACGACGACGGGCCACCAGTCGGCGGTGATGGTCGTGTCGGGGGCCTCGGGCGCGAGCTCGTCGCGGAGGCGGGAGAGGACGGCGGCGCCGGCGTCTACGTTCAGACCGGGCTCGTGCTCGATGTCCTCGACGGAGACGCCGACGAGCTCGGCGCCGAGGGCGAGCTTGTCGTCAGTGAGACCGAGGAGGCCGGCCTTCGGCCGGTGCTCGTGGTGGTCGTCGACGTCGGCGGTGAGGAACGACTCATGCCAGGCAATGGCGAGGAGCAGGTCCCGGGGGACCCCCCACGTCTGGGCGGACGCCGCGAAGTCCGCGCCGGCGACGGGAGTCGCGGGGCTGGGCGGTGCCTCGTCCTCGACCGGGATGAACGGATCGAGGCTGCACGAGGCGAGGAGAAGGGTGAGAGCGAACAGGGCGGACCAGCGCATTGAACCTCCGAGGCGCGGAGTATACGAGCGGTCTACGGGCGCGCAAAGGTTCTCAACATGGGAGATCGTGGGTGGTCACAACGGTGACCATGGCTAGATGTGGCACGTCGGGGAAGTGGGCGACAAGGGATCGCGATCGGGGAGGGCGGATTTTTTGGACCCCGGAGGACACCCGGTGCCGCTCGCGGCAGGCGCCCGGAGACGCCCGCTCAACCTCCGCTAATTGCCCGTGACCTTCTCCCCCAGGTGCGCTCCGAACAGCGCCACGCCGAAGCCGATCACGCCGCCGATGAGCATCCGCGACAGGCTCGCCTGGTAGAAGACGACGGGCGTGAAGAACGCGATCAGGAACGTGAATACCACCGTGATCGCGGCGCCGATGGCGGGCTCGATGAGGCGCGGGCCGGGCGAGACCACACCGATGAGGAAGCCACCCGCCAAGAAGCTCGCGCTCATCAGCAGCATCTCGAGGCGGAGCATCAGCATGTGGGACGTCGTGCTGCCCGTCAGCAGGCGCGTCAGCCCCTGGCCGAGCAGCAGCTCGAAGGCCATGAACACCAGGAACGACAGGACGATCCACTTCGTGCTGATGGGGCGGTCGGTCATGCCGTGAGCCTACGGCAGGAGCGAGGTGGGCATTGCGTCACCGCGGGGAATCGGCGCCCCACGGCTCGCCTCAGGCGGCGAGGGGCCGGGAGCTGGGGTGGTCGTCTGCGAGGCGGATCGCCGGGTGGATCAGCCCCTCGGCGAGCATGTCGAAGGGGTGGATGCGCCCGAAGTACTCGTTGGCGACCCACGCGTCCTCCTCCGGCAGGTGGTCGAACCACGGCGCGATACCGAGCACCAGGTGGATCCGCGAGGCCTCGGCGCGCTCGTGGACCATCGCGCGGTGGGGCAGGTACGTGTCCCAGACGTAGGCGCGGCCGGGGGCGAGGTGCCCGTCGAAGAGGAGGTCGCTGCTCTGGAGGTTCTCGGCGATCTGGATCGTGAAGATCGGGTCGCTGCTGATGGGGAAGAGCAGGCGCAGGTTCTCGAAGACCGTCTCGTCCCTGTGCCAGCCGGCGGCCGACGCGTGGGGGTGGCACGGGCGGGCGGCGGCGAGCTCCGGCAGGTAGTACAGGGCGTGAAGCTCCCGCACCCCGGACCGGACGATGGTGCGGTCGAAGCCGTCGAGGAGCTCCCCGAGGGCGCCTCGGCGGCTGCCGGGGGTGCGCTCCCGGAAGCCGTAGCAGTCGGCGTAGGTGCCCTTGCCGCCGGGGACCTCGTCGGCCTCCCACAGGAAGTCGCCGAGTTCGACGTCCGCCGTGCCCATCACGTCCGCGTGCACGTTGCGCCGTGGATCCCGGTCCGGGTTGTGGACGAGCGAGAAGCCCCCGTAGGCGGGGCTCGCGCCCTGGTCGTGCCGCCACCCGTGCCACCCGTGCTCGGCGAAGACCTCGCGGACGGCCCCCTCGACGGCGGCGACGTCCACGGGGAGGCCGGCGGTGGCGAAGACGGTCGGGAGGGCGCGACTCGGGTGCAGGCTCGCCCCGAGGGCCTCGAAGTCGGTGTGCTGATCAAGCCACCGGGCGACGGTGAGCTCGGGGGGGCAGTCGGCGACGTGGAAGAGCTGGCGGGTCATGGCGTGGTCTCCGGCGGGAAGAAGAGGCGACGGACGGGCGCGCAGAGGACGGGCAGCGCGGTCGTCAGGAGGTTGAGGGTGTGCAGGGGGTAGGCGAACAGGAGGTCGTCGCCCGAGGCGAACCCGGGGTTGAGGGAGATGAAGTGCTGGACGAGGGGGTCGTTCGCCATCCGCGGAGAGAGGCGGAAGCGCTCGGCGCGGGTCCCTCGGGCGGCGTTGGCGAAGCGGGCGACGAGGGGGGGGCCGACCGGCGTCATGCCCCGAGCGTCCCGCACCGCCTCCAGCAACTCCGTCACCTCCGGGGGCGTCGATCGGTCCGGCGACGGGTAGAACTCGGCCGCGTGGCTCGCCAGGAGGCGATAGGGGGCCGGGTTCGTGAGCTCGGGCACGTACCACAGCGGCGTGCGCGGGTGACGCAAGCGGATGCGGGCCGACTCGGTGCCGCCGAAGATCATCGAGCGCCGGCCGCCGTGGTGGGTGCTGGCGATGTGGGTGCCCGCGTCGAGGACGAGGTGGTCGCACCCCCGGACCCGGAAGCGAACCGCAACCACCGACGAGAACCCGACGAGCTGCCCATCGGCGGCGTAGTAGAGGCCGAGGCGGGCGTCCGGGGCGCGGAAGAGGACCCGGTCGCGGAAGGTCTCCTCGTCGAACCCCTCGAGGTTCTCGGCGAACACGGGGTAGAGGGTCGCGAGCAGCGTGGCGCGGCGACCGGGACTCAGGTCCCTGACGGTGCAGCGCTCGGTGCGCACGGTGGGCAGGCGCTCCCGGCGCGCGGGGGCCGCCGTGTCCGGGGACGAGGGGGCTCGCGGAGATGCTGTCGCCGACGAGGGGGCCGCGGCACTCACGAGGCCAGCTCCACGTCACCGTCGGCCTCTCCGGCCACGTCGGCGCGGGTGACGAGGTGGTCGCCGAGCACGAGGGCGTCGAGGTCCGTGCGCAGGAACGTCCGCAGGGCGTCCTGGGGGGTGCACACGATCGGCTCCTGGCTGTTGAAGGAGGTGTTGAGGACCATCGGGATCCCCGTGATCTCCTCGAACGCCGTGATGAGGGCGTGGAACCGGGGGTCCGCGTCCCGGGTCAGGGCCTGGAGCCGCGCGGTGCCGTCCACGTGCTTGACCGCCGGCACCCGGTCCGCGACCTCCTCCCGCACCGGGAACGCCATGAGCATGTAGGCGGAGGCGGCGGGGACCCGGTCCACGACGAACCAGTCGGGGACCCGGTCCGCGAGCACGCTGGGACACAGGGGGCGGAAGAGCTCCCGGCGCTTGATCTTGGCGTTCACCCGGCGGCGGCTGGTGAGGGTCCGGGGGTCGGCGAGGATCGAGCGGCTGCCGAGGGCCCGGGGCCCGAACTCCATCCGCCCCTGGAACCAGCCGACGACCTCGCCGTCTGCGATGCGGCGGGCGACGTCACGGGGACCGACCCGGCGGACGGGGAGCCGCAGGTCGTGGAGCGCCTCGACGACCTGGTCGTCGTCGAAGGACGGGCCGAGGCGCACGGGGTCGGGGGCGTGGAGGGGGGCTCCGCCCGAGGCCTCGGCCCACACGAGGGAGGCGGCCCCCACGGCGGTGCCCGCGTCGTTCGCGGCGGGCTGCACCCACACGTCCTCGAAGATGCCGGCCTCGACGATGCGCGCGTTGGCGACGCAGTTCAGGGCGACCCCGCCGGCCATGCACAGGTGGCGGGCGCCCGTCTCCTCCCGGACGCGGCGCGCCTGGGCGAGCACGGCGGCCTCGGTGAAGGCCTGGAGCGTCGCCGCCACGTCGGCGAACCGCGCCTCCTCGCCGTCGGGGTCGAGGGGCTCGTGGGGGAGCCTGCGGGGGCCCAGCAGCGCCTCGAGGGGCGCGAAGGACGGGTTGCGGAAGCGGAGGACGTCGTCCGAGAGCGTGAACCCACCGTCCCGGTCGAGCTCGGCGAAGCGGGCGAAGGCGGAGGCGAAGCGGGCGGGATCTCCGTGGGCAGCGAGGCCCATGACCTTGCACTCGTCGTGACCGGGGGCGAAGCCCAGGTAGGCGGTGATGCGCTCCCAGAGGAACCCGAGGCTGTGGGGGTAGCGGACCTCGCCGGTCTGGCGCAGGACCCCGTCCCGTCCGTGCCACCGGGTGGTGGACTCGAACTCCCCGATGCCGTCGATCGAGAGCACCGCGGCTTCAGCGAACGGCGACGGGAAGTAGGCGCTGGCGGCGTGGCACGCGTGGTGCGGGACGACCTCGCACCGGGCCGTCAGGTCGCGCCCATAGCGCGCCGAGAGCACGTCCGGGATGAGGCGACACATGGCGAGGAGCCTGCGCTCTCCCTCGGAGGAGCCGTACTCGCCGGTCGGGGTGGCGTACGGGTGGGCGTGGGCGACGTTGTCCTGGAACCGCACCTCGGGCTCGAAGGTGAGCGCGATGCGGTCGACGTCGTCGATGGTCGCCCCGGCGAGGGACAGGGCCGCGTCCAGCGCCGCGTACGGGAGGAGGATCGGCCCCTCGACGGTGGCGAGCTTGGCGTGCTTGACGCGGTTGAGCCGCTCTTCCTCGATGGCGGCGATGAGCTCTCCGTCGCGGATCAGCGCGACCGAGGACTCGTGGTAGACGGTGTTCAGACCGACGATGAGCATGCAGAACCCCTCTCGCTCGTGGCGTTGGTGTTCTGGACGCTAGGGGGAGCCCCTGCGGGCGGTCTGTCGTCGGGCTGTAGAAAGCGGTCGACGTCCGTGTCGACCTTCGGCGCGTCCGCCCCCTACCACTCCGCCTTGAACCCGAACCACGGGCGCAGGGGCAGCTGGCGGAAGATGAACGGCCGCGGGGCCTCGCGCTGGCCCGTCTCCTCGTTCACGGACCCGTTGCCGTAAATCCAGACGTACTGGCTCTGCGCGTTGTACGCATTGAGGATGTCCAGATAGACCGTGAGCTTCACGCGGTCCTTCACCACGCGCGTGTTCTGGATCCGCACCGACAGCTCGTGGAAGAAGCTGTACCGCTCGCTGTTGTACGCATAGAGCACCGTGCGCCACACGCCGGCGTCGTCCATCGCGTGGATCGCCGGACTGCGCGGCCGCCCCGAGCGGATCTCCCACGTCCCCGAGATCTGGAAGTCCTTCTTCTTCCCGAACTTGACGTCGCCGCCGATGCGGAACGCGTGGCGCTGGTCGAAGAAGGGCCGGAACGTCTGCGGACCCGCCGTGTTCAGCGGGTTGTGGCGCATCGTGCTCCCCAGCGAGTACGTCGCCGCGAGGCCGTAGCCCTGACCCCGCAGCCCGAAGAACACGTCCACCCCCATCGCGTTCCCGCGCCCCTCGAACGCGTAGCTCTGCCCCGCCCGCACCGCCTCGATCGTGTCGGGGTTCACGAGCAGGTTGCTCAGCTGCCGGTAGTACGCCTCCACCCGCAGCAGCCCGCCGAACGGGAAGAACTGCTCCACCGCCGCCGCGAGCTGGACCGCCCGCTGCGCCTTGAGCTCCTGGGCGCCGTGGATCGGGTCGTAGACGAGCGGGTCCGTGGGGATCTGGTGGGTCAGGGTGAAGCTGCCCTTGATCGCCGTCGCCGTGGGCAGCCTCAAGGCCAGCGCGGCGCGCGGCGAGAACAGCGGCTTGCCCAGCGCGTTCACCGGCGTCACCCGCAGCCCGATCCGCCCGTCGAGCACCTTCGTGCCGAAGAGCCCCTGCCAGTCGTCCTCGACGTAGACCGCCAGCTCCGTCCACTCCTTGCGGGGGTCGAAGCTCAGCTCGTAGCTGCCCAGCGAGGCCCACGGCACCGCGGCCCACGTCGGCACGGACCGCGGGTCCTTGATCACCCCATCGCCCGACAGCGACATGTACGCGAGCTCGAAGCCCGTGTGGAGCGTGTGCTTGCGCTCGTCGTCGAAGGCGAAGTGCAGGTTGCTGCGCCAGGACGGCCGCGTGATGTCCACCCGCCGCGTGACCCCGAACTCCGCCTCCTGCTGCCGGTCCGCCTCGTCGTGCGTGATAGCGACCACGTTGTCCCACCACACCCGCGGACCCATCCGCCAGTCCCAGTGGAACGCCCCGAGGTACAGCCGGTTGCGGGTGTCCAGGGGCGCCGCGAACTGGAGCAGGGCCGGGTCTTCGGGGTCGTCGGAGACGCCGAAGGTCATGCGGTCGTGGCCGTGGAGGAACGTGAAGCGGATGCGGTGGTTGTCCGGCGTGAACGTGAGCCGCCCCATGTACTCGCCGAACTCGAGCCCGAAGCGCGCGTCCTTGCTCAGCACCCCCGCCGCCCGCATCACCGCGAAGTAGGGCTCGAGGAAGCTGCGGCGTCCGGACACGAGGAACGTCCCCGGCGCCCCCTTCTTGCCCAGCGGCCCCGAGATCCACGCCGACGCCATCGCCATGTTGATGTCGAAGAGCCCGTCGACCTCCTCGTTGTCGCCGTCGATCGTGTTCACCGCGAGGGCGCCCGCCAGCGACTCGCCGAGGGTGGCCGGCGTCCCCGAGGAGTGGAGCGTGATCGTGTCGGCGATGGCGGGGTTGAAGAGCGTGAACACGCCGCCGAGGTGGTTCGGGTTCTGGAGCGGGATGCCGTCCAGGTAGAAGAGCGTCTCGTCGGTGTCGCCGCCGCGCACGTGGAACGTCGCGAAGAAGTCCGAGTCCCCCGTCACGCCCGGCAGCTGCTGCACCACGCGGGCCACGTCCCCCATGGCGCCGGCCGCGATGTTCACGTCTCCGCGGGTCATCTCCCAGCTGCCGATGACCGCACCCTCGGGCGGGGTCAGCGGGGCGCGCTCGATCTCCAGCCACGGCTTGCGCGCCACGACGATCGACTCGTTCTCCAACGTCGACGGCCGCAGGATCGCCGCGAACCGGGTGCGCTCGCCGGCCGTGACCTCGACGTCCTCGACGAGGCGCTCGTGGTCCGGGTGGTAGAGCACGATGCGCGCCGCGCCCACCGGGACCTCGGGGAGCTCCCAGGCGCCGTCGGTATCCGTGGTCGTCTCGAGCTCCGTGTCCACCAGGGACACCGCGACGCCCTCGATGGGCGCGTCCAAGTGGTCCGTCACCGTGCCCGCGAGCGCGCCGACGGCGACCTCGGGGGTGTCGGGCTCGTCGTCGTGGATGACGAAGTCGAAGGTGTAGTCGATGGAGATCGGGGCCGGCTCGCCGTCCACCTCAGCGGGCGAGAAGCGCATGGCCTGGGCGGCGTCGAGGGCCGCCGCATCCAGCTGCGGGTGCAGCGAGCGCACGACCTCGGCCGAGGAGACGGCGCCCACCTCGTCGATGACGATCCGCACCGTGACCTCACCCTCGATCCCCGCGTCGGCGACCTCCTGGGGGAACTCCGGCCTGACCCGCCTGAGGACCGACGGGGGCTTCGTGAGGACCGGGCCGTCGGGGGCGTCGTCGACGGCGTTCGGGTCCGGCGGCTCCGGCGGCTCGGGGGCCGGCTCGTCCGCGAAAGCGGAGCCCGGAGCGACGACGCAGAGGACCAGAGCGGCCAGCAGCACGGGGGCGCGCATCGACCGGTGGGACCGGGGCCGGCGGGCCGGCGGGGCACGGAGGGGCGCCATCGCGGGGGAGGATACCGGTCGCGCCGCGGGGCCGGCTGTTGGTCACCCCGCCCGATGATCGGTGGACGCCGCGCCACGTAAGGTCGGCGTAGGGGTACGTCCGGCCAGGGGCTGGGTAGATCGAAGCTCCACCCCCTGACCGGAGCCTCGATGCGCACCCCCCTCACCCTCGCCCTCGCAACGTCCCTCTTCCTGGGGGCACCGGTGGCCGCGGACCTCGGCGCCCGCGCGCTCCCTGGCGACTCCTTCCTCGCGGACGCGTTCAGCGCCGAGGCCGCCTTCATCCGACGGAACAAGCTCAAGAAGCGCCCCACGACCGGATACAAGGTCGTCGTCGTCACCGGTGACACGACCCCGGGGGATCCGTCCGACGACACGGCCACCGTGGCCGTCACCTTCCCCTCGGTCGCTGGCGGCACCATCGACGACCAGGTCCTGGACACGCCGCGCCACGCCCGGAATCGCTACTGGGACAACGGCGGGACCCTGTGGACCCGGTCCGAGCTCTGCCACCTCCGCATCGCGCCCCCCGGCGGCGGCGGCGGCGGCGGCGAGACGATCGTCACCGCCCCGATCGAGGGCGTCCTGACCCCCGGCGGCGAGCCCGTGGACGTCCTCTTCGATGGTGGCTGGAAGGGCCGCGTGAAGGTCACCCAGGCTGGAAACCTGCGCGTCACCGCGTTCAACGAGGACAAGTTCTGGGATCCGAGCGAGCTGCTCGGCGTCTTCATCACCACGACGGACGGCGACGAGGAGCACCTCACCCACGCGAACACGACCCGCCGCTGGGTCACGAACCTCGGCGCGAACGAGGTCCCTGCCGGCTTCGACACCGGCGCGGCCTACACGATGGGCACCACGCTCCTCGACGCGGCGGGGCAGACCCTGGACACCCAGACGGTGAGCCTGGTGGTGGGCGACAGCCCCGAAGGCCCCGCGCTGGGCAAGGTCCGGGCGACGGCGACGGGGAGCGGCGACCTCAAGGTGAGCACCACCGTGGATCGCTCCGCGCTCGAGGGCACGTCGGTCCAGGTGCTCGCCACCGACTCCGCCGGCACGCAGCTCCTCAGCAGCCTCGACGACATGGCCGCGCGGACGGCCCGCTTGTTCGGCGACACGACCCTGACCTTCGACGACCCTGCGTCGGCCGCCGACCAGCCCTACGGCATCGTCGTCAACGCGCTCGGCGCAGATGGGGCCTCCCTCGGGGCCGCCGACGCCGAGGTCGTGGTCCAGGGGCTGACGGGGAGCGGCGGGCCGGTCACGGGGACGCCCTTCACCATCGTGATCGACGGGGTCGAGGTGGAGGGGGGCGCCGCGATCGTCCAGCTCGACGCCACCAACTTCGCCATCGCGGTGGAGCTCGCGTCCGACCAGGTCGACGCCGTCGACATCGAGCTCACCGACCTCATCGGCAACCCCTCGATCCCCGAAGCCGTGTCCTCACCCGTCCGCGACTCGGCCCGGCGCTACGTCAGCAAGGGCTCCGCGGGCCTGGGAGCCCTGGCGGACGGAGGAACGGCGACGCTCGACGTCGTCCTGCTCGACGCCATGGGCGAGGAGATCGGGGTGGTGAGCGGCGTGGTCGGCTCGGTCCCGGAGACGGTCTACGCCCGCGCCAAGGATCCCGAGGACGACGACCTGACCGCCTCGATCAACTGGACGATCGGCCTCCTGGACTGACCCTCACTCCGGCGTCGCGCCGTCCTCGATCCACTCGCGGATGAGCGCGATGTCGTCGTCGGGGAGGGCGAAGCCGGTGGGGGGCATGCGGTCGCCGAAGCCTCCCACCTCGCCCTGGCGGTCGTTGATCTTCAGGTAGAGGTAGCTCGCCTCGGGATCGCCAGGCTCCACGCGCGCCATGGTGGGCACGTCGTTCGACGGAACGCCCACGAGCACGTCGTACGCGCCGTCCTCCGTCAGGTCCCACATCCCACCGGCCCGCTCGAAAGCGTCGTGGCAGCCACAGCGCACCTCGATCAAGGCAGATACGCCCTCCCAGCCGCGGGGCTCCTCGATCTCCTCGGCGGTGTCGTCGTCGTCGACAGGATCGTCCGGGCCCTCGGGCGGGACGCAGGCAACGAGCAAGGCCAGAGCGAGCAGGGGAAGCCGCACGGCGCCAGCGTAGCCAGCCGGACTCAGTACACCCCGGGCAGCAGCCGCGCCGTACGGTCCATGTAGGCGCGGTAGCGCTCCCCGAAGGTCTGCTGGAGCAGGTGCTCCTCGCTGCGGCCGCGCAGGTCGGCGATGAGCCAGAGGAGGCCTGCAATCCCCCAGATCGCAGGCGCGTTCGTCCAGATCGCGGTGCCGAGACCCAGGAGCCCGAAGGCGACGTAGATCGGGTGGCGGATCCACCGGAACGGCCCGGCCGTGCAGAGCTCGTGTCCCGGCTCGAGCGTCGCCTGGAGCCGGTACGACCGGAAGACGGCGAGGGCCCACGAGGCGAGGAGTGCGCCCAGGGCGAGGACCGCGGAGGCGACCGCGGCCTGCACCGCGCTCGGCCCCGGAACCCCCGTCGTCACCACCCACAGCGCGGGGTACAGCCCGACGATCGACACCACGTGGGCCCGCACCAGGGGCGCCGCAAAGGGGGCGTGCACCGGCCCGTCGTCGTGTCGCGGAGCGGAGGCCGCCGCAGCCTGACCCTGCATCAACAGCCGCGCGCGTCCCAGGAGGAACGCCGCCCACCACACCGTGTGGATGAAGAACACGTAGCGCGACGGCCGGAGGAAGTAGTCGGGGTCCATCGAAGGGCGCGGTCTACGTGGCCCGGGCCGACCGCGCAAGCCGACACAGGGGCTGATGAACCTGGGCATCTCCGGCGCAGGCCGCGCCGACGTTGGCTACTCCTGCGCTCTCGTGCAGTCCGTCGCCGCCGCCCTCGACCGCCACGCCGCGGCCGTCATCGCCCTGACCGTCCTCGTGACGGCGTTGCTCGCCGTGCCGTTCGTCACGATGCCTCCGACGGCCACCGCGTCCCAGGAGCCCGCAGGCCCCGTGTTCGAGGCGCGGGACCTGCTCGCGGAGCGCCTCCCGTGGCCGGTGCACCACATGGTCTTCGTGGTGGAGGCTCCCGACGGCGACCTCCTCGACAGGGACTCGCTGCTCGCCCTGTGGACCGCCACCGCGGCCCTGCGGACCGACGAGGAGCTGGGGTCGAAGCTGGCGCGCTGGCGCTCCGTCGCGCCCGCGGCCGACGTGAACGGCGTCCTGACGATCGCCGACGTCGCCAACGTCGTGCTGTTCGCGCGGGGGTTCGGGGGGCTGCCCGGCGCGAGCGAGGAGCAGGTGGCAGCGGTCGTCTCAGAGCTCCTCGCCGACCCCGGACCCGGCGTGTTCCAGCTCTCGCCCCTCGCGACGCAGGACCCGGCTACCGGCCGCTGGACGTCGCCCGCGCTCCTGGCCCACGTCCTCGCCGACAACGCGCTGCTCGGCGGCGGCAGCGTGGACGCCGTCCTCGGCTCGGACGACACGACGAAGGAGGAGTACGCCCGCGCGGTCCTCGAGGTGCTCCGTGGCGACCGGGAACACCTCGACGCCTGGGGCCTCGCGACGGACGTGAACCTCACCAGCACCGAACAGGGGGAGAGCGCCGGCCCGTTCATCGCGCTCACGGTGCTCGCGGTCCTCGTCCTCCTCGGCCTCACGTTCCGCTCGTACTGGGCGGTGGCCGCGACGGGCTTCGGGCTCGGGGCGCTCATGGTCTGGCTGCACGGGATCAGCAACCTCGTGGGCCTCGCGCGGGACCAGATCCTCAGCATCATCGTCCCCATCGCGATGATCTCCTTCGGGGTCGACTTCGCGTTCCACGCCATCGGGCGGTACCGCGAGGAGCTGGCCCACGGGGCGCCACGGCCGGCCTTCGTCGTGGGGCTGGGCTCGGTGATGACGGCGCTGCTGGTGGCGATGGTGTCCGACGCAGTGGCGTTCCTGTCCAACGCGACGGCGGGCATCGAGTCCCTCGCCCAGTTCGCCATCGCGGCATCCGTGGCCACCGTGTCCGCCTTCTTCGTGCTCGGGGTCGTGACGCCGCTCATCCTGAGTCGCCTCGAGCAGCGCCACGGCCTCCGCCCGCAGACGACGCGCGGCGACGTGGTCGCGGCGATCGCCGGGCTGGGCGCCGCCCTCTGGGCAATGGGCGCGGTGGTGGTGAGCGTGTTCGTGGACCCGCTGCTCGGCGTCGGCCTCCTCGCGGGGCAAGGCCTCGTCTGCCTCCTGCTGCCCACCCTGGTGCTCCCGCGGCGCGAGGCCAGTCCGACCGGGGCCGTCGCGGGCGGTGGGTCGCCAGCCATCGGCGCCCTCGTCGTGGGGGCGGCACGGCTGCGGCCGGTGCTCCTGCCGGTGCTCGCGCTGGTCACGCTGGTCGCCGGGTGGGGGGCGGCGCAGTCCGAGGCGCGCTTCGACGTGCGGGACTTCTTCTCACCAGAGACGGACTTCGTCGTCGGCCTCGACAAGTACGACGACCACGCGGTCGCTCAGGCCGGTGAGCCGGCGGACATCTATGTGGAGGCGGACCTCGCCGCGCCAGGAGTGCTCGAGGCGCTCCGGAACGGGCGCGACCGCATCCGCGCCCTGGAGACCGAGCGGCTCTCGCGGGACGCCCAAGGGCGGGTCAAGACCGGGAGCGGGGTGGTCGAGCTGCTCGAGGCGTTGGCGGCGGCGGAGAGAGCCGAGTCACCGGATGGATCAGAGGCAGAGGCGGCGAGCGCCGCGGCCGACAGCGCGTCGCTCCGGGAGCGGCTCCTCACGGCCCGGGCCGACGGGGTCGGCGACCTCTCGCCGACGAAGGTGCGCAGCATGGTGTGGCTCGCCCCCGACGCTCCCGACGGAGGGCTGCCCGCGGCGACCCGGCTTCACCTCGAGCTCCGCGACTCGCGCGACCGGGACGAGGTCCTGCGCACCCGCGCCTTCCTCGCGCCGATCGTCGACGAGCTGCAGGCGGCCCTGCGTCGCCACGACCCCGACGCCCGCGCGCTCCTCACCGGCGGCGCCATCGTCCGCCAGGCCAGCCTGGACGCCGTCCTCCTCGCGTTCCAGCTCTCCCTCCCCTTCGCGATCGTGTTCTGCCTGCTCACCACGACGCTGTTCATGCGCTCGCTGCGCTACGGCCTCGTCAGCACGGTGCCGGTCGTGCTCGTGGCGGTCTGGCTCTACGGGTTCATGTACGCCGTGGGGTACTCGCTGAACGTGGTCACCGCGACGATCGGCGCGATCTCCATCGGGGTCGGCATCGACTTCTCGGTCCACTTCACGATGCGGTTCCGGGAGGAGCTCGCCGGGGGAGGGCGCGTCGAGGCGCTGCGGGCTGCGGGCGCCGGAACCGGACAAGCCCTGGCGGCGAGCGCGTTCTCGTCGGCGCTGGGCTTCACGATCCTCGCGTTCGCACCCATGCCGATGTTCGCGTCGTACGGGCTGCTCACGGCGGTGATGATCGTGATGGCGCTGGCGGCGGCGCTGCTCGTGCTGCCGTCGCTGTTGATGCTCGTGACGCCGGAGAGCGGAGCCCAAAGGGGCTAGCCCCTGGTCGGCTACCGCCCCGGGTCCACCGTGAGGTCGCTCGTGGCGTAGGCGACGCAGGCATGCACGAAGCCCTGCGCCCGGTCCGCCTCCCGGACCCCCGCGTCGGGCAGCGAGAACGCTTCCCCCGCCACGACCTTCATCCGGCAGTCGGCGCACTCGCCCGTGCGACAGGACGCCTTCACCACGTGGCCCGCGCGCTCCATCGCGGTCAACAGCGGCTCCCCGGCCGTCGCCGGCACCACCCCGCGCCCCACCACCTCCACCGCGAACTCCGCGTCGCCCGCGACCTCGGCCGGCCAGCCGGACACCTCCGTCACGTCGCTCGGGGTCCCGAAGCTCTCGCGGCGGATGGCGTGGTTGGGCACGCCCAGGCTCCGCAGCTCCCCCACCACGAACTCGATGAATCCGTGGGGACCGCAGACGAAGAAGGAGGCGCCGTCCAGGGTCGGGACGTGCTCCCGGATCCGCGCCGCGTCCAGGTGGCCCGTGGGACCCGCGTCCCCGTCCGGAGGGCGCGACAGCACGGGGACGTAGGTGAACGCTTCGTGAGCGGCCAGGACCTCGGCCTCCGCCCCGAAGATCAGCTCGTCGCGGGTCCGGCTGTTGTGAAGCAGGGTGGTGGGCGCAGGGAAGGCGGTCGCCGCGAAGTCGCGCACGAAGCTCATGAACGGGGTCACCCCGCTGCCGCCGGCCAGGAGCACGACAGGCCCCCGATCCCGCAGCGGATCGACGACGAAGCTGCCGAGCGGTCCGCTGCTGGTGACCTCCCAACCCACGTCCTGCTCCAGCAGCCAGGGGGAGACGAACCCGCCAGGCTCGCCCTTGATCGTCAGGTCGAGGTGGCCGACTCCCGGCGGCGACGAGACGCTGTAGGGCCGGCTCGTGGTCGTCTCGCCAATCCGCACGGTCAGGCTCACGTACTGCCCGGGCCGGAAGGGCGGCAGCGCGCCGTCGACCCGCACGAACCGCAGCGTCCTCGTGCTCGGCGTCTCCTCGATGACCTCCTCGAGGCGCAGCCGCATGGACCGCGGGTGCAGCGCCGCCACCAGGGCGTCGCTCTTCGCCCGCAGCGCGTCCGGCCCGGGACCCGGCGGCAGCTGCTTGCGCCCCAGCGACCGCAGCGGCGCGAACCAGGTCCCCAGGTCCTGGAGGAGACAGAGCCAGTCGGAGGTCACGCGGCCGTCCTCGCGAGGATCGACGCCGCGATCTCCCCGACGATCTGGCCCGACGAGATGGCCGGCCAGTAGCCCCCGCCCGGGTTCGTCCAGGCGCCGGCGTGGTAGAGCCCCAGGAGCGGGCCCACCGGGGGCGGCCGCAGGGCCGTGTGACCGAGGCGGTTGCTGTCGAAGCCGTAGATGGCGCCCGTCGGGTGGCCCGTGTAGCGGGCCATGGTGATCGGCGAGCCCACCTCCACCACCTCCACCGCATCGCGGAGCCCCGGGAAGAGCTCCTCGGCCCAGGCCAGCATCCCCTCGGCGAACCGGTTCTTCGTCGCGACGTAGTCGGCCGGCCCCACGTCGAGCCACGGGTGGCCCGAGACCATGGCGGTGAGCGTCACCGTCGACGTGCCCGCGGGGGAGATCCCGGGGACGGCGAGGTTCGGGCAGCCGATGAGCATGTGGCCCGGCCGGTCGAAGGTGCGCCCCTTCGCGAACTGCGCCTCGATGTCGAACCCGTCGTTCGCCATGACCTCGTGGGAGTCGAGCCCCAGGTCGGCGATGGGGCGGTCGATCCCGAGATAGACCTGGAAGATCGAGGTCCCCACCGGGCGGCGGGCCACGCTGCGGAGCGCCCGGTCCGGGACGTGCTCGTGGCCCAGCAGGTCGTAGGTGACGATGGGGCCCGCGTTGCTGACGACAGCGCGGCTGCGGATGACGGTGCCGTCGTCGTCCTCGACCCCCACCGCGCGCCGGCCCTCCACGAGGATCCGCCGCACCCCGCAGCCCAGACGCAGCGTGCCGCCGTGGGCCTCGAGGGCGCCGGCCAGCGCGCTCGACAGGCCCTGGGACCGCATGACGGGGTACCAGCCCCCGTGGTTGAGGAGGCTGCCGAGCATCGCCGCGTAGTAGAGGAAGGAGCAGTCCGACGGCGGCAGCCCCACGTAGCTCCAGCCCTGGCAGAGCAAGGCGCGGGCGCCTTCCTCGGGCACGTCGCGCTCCAGGACGTCCTTCAGGAGCGTGAACGCGTAGCGGGGCATCGCGCGCAGCCGCAGGGGGATGGTGAGCATCCGCAAGACGCGGGAGCCCTTCGGGCGGGCGAAGGCGTCGCTCAGGCCGTCGGCTTCGCGGGCGACGGCCATGACCCGCCCCATGAAGCGGCGGACGCCGGCGGCAGAGGCAGGGAAGGCATCGCAGATGGCCCCGGTGAAGCCGGTGGGGTCCATGGGCAGGGTGACGTCGAGGTCGGGGAAGATGGACCGGGAGAAGTCGGGGACCTGGGCGAAGTCGACGGTGTCCCACGCTCCGAGCTCGCGCAGGAACCGCTGGAGACCGCCGGGGCGCTCGGGGTGGCCGATGTCGCTCAGGACGTGCAGCGAGACCTCGAACTCGTAGCGTCCGCGCACGAAGCTCGTGGCGTAGCCGCCGGGGACGATGTGGCGCTCGAGGACGAGCACGGAGAGCCCCTTGCGCGCGAGCGACGCCGCTGCCGAGAGCCCCCCGAGGCCCGCGCCGATGACGATGACGTCGTAGTCGTGAGTGGCCAAGTCGGCCGGAGGCTAGCCACGGGTGGACGAATTCGCCGTTTTGTAGACGTTCGTTGTCGAGAAAAGACCAATACGGCCAGCCCCCCTCGTCTCAACGACTTCGCCTACGGGGCTCCGAAGGCCTCCGAGCACGCGAACCCGAGCTCTACCCCGTCCTGCCAGACCTCGGCGCAGCCGTCGCAGACCTCGGCGTCGAAGACCACCTCGAACGTCGACAGGGCCAGGCCGTCCGGGGCGTCCAGCAGCGTCAGGGTCAACGTCCCGGTCCCCTCCTTCTCGCAGACGGCCGGGGAGACCGGAGCGGGCCAGGTGAAGTCGTCCTTCGGGAGCTCGAGGTCTGCCGTGAGCACCCAGGGGGTCGAGTAGGCGTGAGCGACGACCGTGCCGCGCACGTCCCCCTCCGACACGCTGCTCCCGGACCAACCCTGGTCGCTCGACCATGCGCTCGCGTCCCAGTCGAACGTCGTGACGCCGAGCGGCACCGGCGCGTCCAGGGGCTCGCCGAACGATCCGATCCGCTCCAGGACCCCGCGCGCGTGGTAGGTCGTGCCCCCTCCTCCGATCTGCTCGCCTAGTCGACGTTGCTGGAAGAACACGCCGTGGAGGCCGAGGAGGTCGGGCATGGGCGAGGTCGCGGCGCCCAGGGCGACCCAGCGAAGGGAGTCCCAGTCCCCCGCCCACCCGTCGATGTAGAGGGAGTTGCAGCCGAGTCCCTGGACAGAGCCCGAGAGGTGCTCCACCACCCCGTCCCCGAGGAGCCGGTAGGTGCTCGCCGCGCACTGCCCCGACCAAGCGTCCGAGACGGTGGTCTCCACCACCTCACACCCCGGGTGTGTGGGGTAGCTGAGGGACGACGTTGCCGACGAGACCCCCGGACAGCCCGGCTCGAGCTGCCCCTCGACGAGGAGTCCGATCTCGTGGATCGCCCTCACCGACCCCACCACGCTGACCGCCCACTCGAGGCTCGGACAGAACGAGCCAAGGCCCAGGCCTCCGAAGGGGCTCTCCCCGACGGACGGGTCCGCGTCGTCGCAGTCGTCGCAGGCGTTGACGCCGTCGGCGTCGCTGTCGACGAGCCACTGGGGGTGGAGGAGGCCGTCGCAGTCGTTGTCGACTCCGTCGCACACCTCGGCTCGGCCGGGAGCGGCTGAGGAGTCGAAGGGAGCACAGTCGTCGCAGTCCAGGACCCCGTCTCCGTCCGAGTCCACGTCGAGGACCGAGTCCAGGGATCCGTCGCAGTCGTTGTCGACTCCGTCGCAGAGCTCGACCGCACCTGGGTATCGCGCCGGGTCCTGGTCGTCGCAGTCCCCGCATTGGGACACGCCGTCACCATCCGCGTCGGCTGGGACGCCGGACGGCGTGTCTGCCAGCCCGTCGCAGTCAGCGTCGATATCCGCACACAGGGTGGGTGCTCCCGGGTACGTCCCCGCGCGCGCGTCGTCGCAGTCCTCGCACTGGAGGAATCCGTCCTGGTCGCCGTCCACGCGCTCTGCGAGGGGCACCACACCGTCGCAGTTGTTGTCGACGCCGTCGCACAGCTCCTGGGCCAACGGGTGAGTGCTCTGGTCCGCGTCGTCGCAGTCCTCGCAGCTGAAGAAGCCGTCCCCGTCGTCGTCTACGTCCGGCGTCCCGCTCGGGGCGCCGATGCCGTCGCAGTCGAGGTCGAGTCCTGCGCACTCCTCGGGGGCGCCGGGGAAGGAGCGTGGGTCGTCGTCGTCGCAGTCCAGGCACCACACGCTGCCGTCCAGGTCCTCGTCGCGGGTCTCCATCCACGGGACCTCTCCGTCGCAGTCGGTGTCGAGGCCGTCGCACAGCTCCTCGGCGCCGGGCCACACCGAGGAGAGGGAGTCGTCGCAGTCCCGGCACTGGGGCCAGCCGTCGCCGTCTGCGTCGACCTCGTCGGCGGGCGTCTGTCCATCGCAGTCGGTGTCGAGGCCGTCACAAAGCTCCGCGGCGCCTGGGCGGACGGTCCAGTTGCCGTCGTCACAGTCGGCTGGGACCGTGAACCCATCGAGGTCGCCGTCGAGGAGGCCCCCACCACCTGACGCGGCGACCCGGGGTCCCAGGTCGGGGACGCTGTCAGGGGCGAGGTCGGGGAGCGTTCGCTCAGGGAGTGGCGGTTGCACGGGGGAGTCGGCAGGAGTCGCGCATCCAGCCAGCGCGAGGAGCAGCCAGGCGCCGAGGAGGACCCGGAGTCGCCGCCCTCGAACGCTCACTCGGAGAGCCCGAACGCGTCAGAGCACGCGAGCCCAAGTCCCACCCCGTCCTGCCAGACCTCGGCGCAGCCGTCGCAGACCTCGCCGTCGAAGAGGAGCTCGAAGGTGGTGGTGGGCTCGCCGTCGACCGTGTCGTGCAGGGCGAGGGTCATGCGGCCGGTGCCTTCGAGCTCGCAGAGAGGGCCGCCCGGGTAGTCGTAGGTGGGCCAGTTGCGGTCCGCAGAAGGAGCGTCCATCGCCACGGTCATCTTCCAAGGAGAGGTGTAGGCCAAGGCAACCGCGCTGCCGTCGATGCGGCCAGTCTCCGCCGACCAGCCGATCCATGTGGCCTCGGTCAGGGAGCGCGCAGCCGTCCAGTTGATCACGGTCACCCCGGGGGGAAGCGCCGCCTCGAGCGCTGGGGTCGGAAGGGGTCCCACCCGCTCGACCACCGCATCGGCCCGATACTCCCACTGGGAGCCGCGGTACACCTCGCCGTACCTGAACACATCCTCGAACGTTCCGTGCAACGCCAGCGTCCCGCCACCGGCCCTGTCTCGCCAGCGCAGAGAGTCCGCCTCGAACCAGCGCTCCTCATGGTCCCCCCAGATGCACGCGAACCCGGTGATCTCACCGTCGACCGCCTCGATGGCTGCCTCTCCAGCCAGGAGGTAGCCCTCCGTGGCGCAGCCAGCGTCCCAGACCTCGGCCACGGTGGTCTCGTCGACCCCGCAGTTCTTGTCCGTCGGGATGGACACCTCAGTCGCCACCGTGGACGTGACTGGACACTCCTCCCCCAGCCGCTCGCTCAGCGCCTCGTCGAGGGAGTGGATCTCCTCCATCGCTGCGAGGGCGGCGACTGCCCAGTCCAGCGGTTCGCACGCGGCTCCGAGGCCGAGCCCGCCGAACACGCTCGTGCCCAGGCTCGGATCTGCGTCGTCGCAGTCCTCGCAGAGCGGAACCCCGTCGCCGTCGCCGTCGACGGTCCAGTCGGGGTGGAGGACTCCGTCGCAGTCGTTGTCCCGCCCGTCACACACCTCGACAGCGCCGGGCCGGATCGCCTGATCCTCAGGGGCGCAGTCGAGGCACTCAGGGCTCCCGTCGTCGTCGCGGTCGTACTCGAGGGCGTGCTGGGTGCTCCAATCGCAGTCGTTGTCGAGGCCGTCGCAGAGTTCGGTGGCACCGGGGTGGACGGTCTCGTCCGCGTCGTCGCAGTCCGTGCAGACGTCCGCGCCGTCCCCGTCGGCGTCGGGGGCCGGCCCGGGCGGTGTGTCCACCTGGCCGTCGCAGTCCGAGTCCACCCCGCCGCAGACGGCGGGGGCACCGGGGTAGACGAGGGCAAAGCCGTCATCGCAGTCGTCGCAGGCACGGCTTCCATCGCCATCCCGGTCACGCTCGTTGCTCGGGACGTCGCCATCGCAGTCGTTGTCCACGCCGTCGCACAGCTCGGTGGCGCCGGGATGGATGGTCGCGTCCGCGTCGTCGCAGTCGGCGCAGCTCCCGACGCCGTCGCCGTCGGCATCGAGGTTGTCGTCGCAGTCTCGGCAGTCGGGCCACCCATTGCCGTCGCGGTCCAGGTCCACTAGCCCGAGCTCGCCGTTGCAGTCGGTGTCGAGCCCGTCGCAGAGCTCGTAGGCGCCCGGTCGCACGGTCCAGTTGTCGTCGTCGCAGTCGCGGACCGCCGGGACCCCGTCCAGGTCCGCGTCCACGAGGAGGACGTCCATGGGCGTGAGGCGGGCCGCCGGCTCACCGGATGGGCTCGGAACCTCGGGCACCGGCCCCACGCACGCGACCATCGAGACGACCGCAGTCCCCAACGCCCACTGCCCCACGCTCCACGCCCTGCGCCCCATGCCCCCAATCTGCACCCGCGGGCGCTGCCTGGCCACTTCTCCTCTACCCTCGCCTCCCCGCCCACCCCGGACTCCCATGAGCGTCTCCGTCACCGCCTCCGCCGCCGAGGCCGCCATCGCCGCTGCCGTCGCCGACCAGCTGCCTGGCGCCGAGGTCGTCCACATCCAGCCCCTCGCCGGGGGCGCCTGCCAGGACAACATCCGGGTCGACCTGCGCACCCCAGACGGGCCACTGCGCCTCGTCGTCCGCAGCGATGCGCCGTCCGGCATCCCTGGCACCCTCGACCGCCAGGCCGAGTTCGACATCCTCCGCGCCGCCGTCGCCGCCGGAGTGCGCACCCCGGCCGCCCGCTGGCTCACCGACGGCCTCCTCCGGGACGGCGCCTGGGCCTACTTCATGGACTGGTCCGAGGGCGTCGCCATCGGCCGGCAGGTCCTCAAGACCCCCGAGCTCGAAGGAGCGCGCGCCGCCCTGCCCGCCCAGCTGGCCGCGCAGGCCGCCCGCATCCACTCCATCACGCCGAACACCGAGCCCGGCGCCTCGATCACCGCGGTCACTCCCCCGTCGGACGGAGACGCGGTCCTCGAAGGGCTTCGCCTCCTGCGGGCGATGATCGACCGCCTCGCCGCACCGACGCCCGCCACCGAGCTCATCTACCGCTGGCTCGCCGAACATCCGCCGCCGTCGCGCGAAGTGACCCTCGTCCACGGCGACTTCCGCACGGGCAACTTCATGGTGGGTCCGTCGGGCCTCGAGGCCCTGCTGGACTGGGAGTTCGCCCGCTGGTCGTCCCCCTTCGAGGACCTCGCCTGGATCTCGGTGCGCGACTGGCGCTTCAACCGCATCGCCGCGCCCGTCGGAGGGTTCGCCCAGCGCGCGCCGTTCTACGCCGCCTACGAGGAGGCATCTGGCCGCAGCGTGGCCCTCCAGGACATCCACTGGTGGGAGATCAACGGCAACCTGCGCTGGGCGGTGGGCTGCGCGTTCCAGGCCCAGCGCTACGCCGAGGGCCAGAAGGACCTCGAACTCATCGCCATCGGCCGCCGCGCCGCGGAGATGGAGTACGAGGCCCTGCGCCTCATCCGCCGCGGGGTGGAGGGGCTGTGAAGAACACCTCATCCCCCGCGCGCCGTGGAGTGACGCCATGAGCCAGTACCGCCCCACGCAGGAGGAGCTGCTCCTCGCCATCGCCGACTTCATCCAGTCGGACATCCGCCCCGCCATCGACGACAAGGCGCTGCGCTTCCGCTGCCTCATCGCGGCGAACCTCGCGCGCATGTGTGTGCTCGAGCGACGCATGGAGGAGTGGCACGACGGCGTCGAGCTCGATGGGCTGCGGGCGCTCCAGGGAGAGGCTGATCTGGGCGACGTCCCGGACGCGCTGCCCGCGACGAAGGAGGCGCGCGCCGACCTGCTCCAGACCCTGAACGACCGCCTCGCCGCCGCCATCCGCGACGGGGACGCCGACGTCGACGCTTCCCTGAACCACCTGCGCCAGGTCCTGAAGGGACGCCTCGGCGTGACCAACCCCCGCTTCGACACCGAGGCCGGCTGGTAGCACCCGCCGCCACGCGTCTCACGCCCCGGAGGACTCCATGGACTTCGCCCTCTCCCCCGAGCTCGCCTCCCTCCGTGACCAGGTCCGCGCCTTCGTGGACGACCGCATCCTGCCCGTCGAGGCCGAGCTGTTCACCGAGGACGCGCGCGGGGAGGACACGACCATGCGGCGACTCCAGCAAAAGGCGCGGGACGCGGGGCTGTGGACACCACACCTCGCGGTGGACCTCGGCGGCAAGGGCCTCGGGCCGATGGGGATGGGGGCGCTGTTCCGGGCGATGGGGCGCTCGTTCGCGGGTCCGCGGGTGTTCAACTGCGACGCGCCGGACCAGGGGAACATGGATCTGCTGGCGAACGTGGCGTCACCAGCGATCCGGGAGCGCTACCTGGAGCCCTTGTGCAACGCGGAGATCACGTCGGCGTTCTGCATGACCGAGCCGGCCCCGGGGGCGGGGGCAGACCCGTCGAACCTGCGGACGACCGCGCGGCAGGACGGCGACGAGTGGGTCATCGACGGGCACAAGTGGTACTCGACGGGCGGTGAGGCGGCCTCGTTCCTCATCGTGATGGCCCGCACCAGTGACGACCCGCGCAGCGGCGCCTCCATGTTCGTCGTGGAGCGGGACGCGCCCGGGGTGGAGTTCGTGCGGGAGATCGACACGATGGGGACCCCGTTCCTCGCTCACCGCGAGGCGGAGTTCCGGTTCAACGGGGTGCGCGTGTCCCAGGACGCCGTGCTCGGCGGCATCGGTGAGGGGTTCCGGCTGGCCCAGAAGCGTCTGGTGCCGGCGCGCCTGACCCACTGCATGCGCTGGCTCGGCATGGCGGACCGCACGCTGCACATGTGCCGGGAGTACGTGGCGACGCGCAAGTCCTTCGGCAAGGAGCTGGCCCGGCACCAGCAGGTGCAGGTGATGCTCGCGCGGGGGGCGATGGACGTGCACCAGGGCAACCTGATGACGATGCACTGCGCGTGGATGCTCGAGCAGGGCGAAGACAAGGCGGCGCGGCCCTACAGCTCCATGGCGAAGCTGCACGTGGCACGGGCGCTCTGCCGCATCCTCGACGACGCCATCCAGATGCACGGCGGGCTCGGCTTCTCCGAGGACGTCCCCTTCGGTCGCTGGTACCGCAACGCCCGCGCCGCCCGCATCGCCGATGGGCCGGACGAGGTCCACGTGATGGTGGTGGCCCGAGACTTCCTGCTGGGGCGGTTGGAGCTGTTGGTGTGAGGGATGCAATGAACCCCTTGCTTCGAACCCTCCGGACGACCCTGTTCCTGCTGCTCCTTGGCGGGCTCGCCGTGGGCTGCCCCACCCGCCGGTCTGCGGACGACGACGACGCAGCCGACGACGACGACTCCGGCGACGACGACGACTCCGGCGATGACGACGACGCAACCGCAGACGACGACGACGCAACCGCAGACGACGACGACGCGACCAGCGACGACGACGACGCGACAGCCGACGACGACGACGCAACCAGCGACGACGACGACGCAACCGGCGACGACGACGACGCGACCCCTCCCCCGCTGCCCATCGTGGGGCAGTGGGAGGACTTCGGCGTCGAGTTCGCCATCACGGAGAGCTACTGGCTCCAGTGGGGCCTCGACGGGACCTACCGCTACACGATCACCCAGTTCGACGCGGCAGCCGGCTGGCTGGTGGCCGAGAACCACCCGAGCAATCCGACGGAGGCCGGGCTCTGGAGCCGCTTCGAGTGGACGAACTTCGGAGCCCAGTACGACAGCTACTGCCAGGTGGTGAACAACGCCGCGACGGAGGCTGCGGCCCTGGCGGGCGGTCCGGCGGACCCCACCGACGAGTGGACCGGCTGCAACGGCGACGACTGGGGAGAGCTCGAAGAGGCCACCTACGTCTTCGCCCCCGCGGGCATCTACACGGACAGCGCGGGCACGGACGTGCAGATCACCTCGGACGACTGGATCGAGACGGGCAGCGCCGGCACGTACACGTACGAGATGCGGATCTACGGCATCACCGACCCCTACGCCGTGATGCAGAACGGCGCCGCCAACCCGAGCTACCCGAACCTCTACTCCCGCTGGGACGTGACCTGGACGGGCCCCGACCTGTGGGTCTGCCACACGGTCGAGAACGGCGCGGACCAGGCGGCGGCGGAGCTAGCCACGGAAGCGGACGACACCTCACCGTCGACAGGAGGGTGCGTCGGCGGACCGTGGCGGGCGCTGACTCCGCTGTAGGGCGGCCGCGGGCTCGGAGTCACCTTGTTGCCCCGCTGGATGCGCTGCCCGGGCCTCGGGCCGGAGGGACCCAATGACGCAGCCAACCCCTCGCTCCTCCTGGCGCCTGTGCGCGGGCCTCGGCCTCGCCTTGGCCCTGCTCGGCCCCGTCGTTCTGGGTCAGTTCCCCACTGACGCCGCCACCGACCTAGGCGGCTACGGAGCTCCGGTCTACGCCTTCGAGATGGCCGGCAGCGTCGAGGATCTGGAGGCCGTCTTCGGCAGTCCCCTCGACCCCGCCCGACCGGCGCGCCTCGCCGCGATGGACGCCGGGAACCGCTGGGACTACCCCTTCATGCTGCTCTACGGAGCGTTCATCGCCTCCTTCTTCGCGGCCGCTGCCCGCGGGACCGGGCGGCGCCGTTGGCTGGGCGCCGCTGCGCTCGGGGTCATCGCGGCGTGCGCCGACGGCGTCGAGAACCTCGTCCTCCTCGGGCTCACGAAGGACCTGGAGGCGGCTCCGCACCTCGCGTTGCTGCCGTACCCCGTCTGGACGAAGTTCTTCGCCCTCATGGGGGCGGGGAGCGCCGCGGGCGCCTTCCTCCTTCGCCAGGCAGGCACCGGGTGGCGCGTCGCCGGGGGGATCGCCGTCCTTGGCGCCCTCGCGGTCGTTCCGGGATTCGTCGCCCCCGGGCAGGTCGGGTGGGTCGTCGGGAACGGCATCGGCGCCGCGTGGATCGCCCAGCTCGCGTGGGCCCTGGCCCGCTCCCGCTGAGGACCCCTCAGAACGGCCTCGGCGCCACGACGGGCGCTCCATCCCCGTGAGCGGTACCGTGCTGGGGACGCCTTCCTGCGCTGCCCTGGGGTCCCATGCACCGCCTGCTGCTTCTCTTGCTGCTCCTCCCGCTCCACGCCTCGGCGGTGGTCGGGGTTGGTCTCAACTCCGACGGCCGTCCCCTGCTGACGGAGCGGCAGGTCGTCGAGTGTCCGAACGCCGCAGGCGACGGTGACTACCTCAAGAGCTTCCCCGACGGCGGCAAGCGCCTCAAGGGCGAGTGCCGGGACGGCATCGCCGTCGGCAAGTGGAAGGCGTGGCACCCGAACGGCGAGCTGATGTGGAAGGGGGAGCTGGAGGCGGGCCGCTTCGTCGGCGTCTTCCGCAGCTTCCATGACAACGGAGAGCTCCGCGCGAAGGGCCAGTTCGCTGGCGGCCTCGAGCAGGGCTCCTGGTGGTTCGGTCACTCCAGCGGGAGCACGGCCGCGAAGGGCAGCTTCGAGGCGGGCAAGGAGAGCGGTTGCTGGCGCACTTGGTACCCCGACGGCGCGAAGCGGTCCCGCGGCGCCTACGTCGACGGCAAGAAGGTCGTCACGTGGCGGTACTGGAACAAGCAGGGCGCGCGCAGCAAGGAGAAGCTGGGCGGAACCCCGAGTCAGGGCCGCTGCTGCTGGTAGCCCCCGCACCGGTCCCCACGGCGGCCCAGGCAGTCGGCCGCCCCGGAGTCCCATGGCGAGTATCCGCACCGAGCTGAAGATCGAGGCTCCCGTCGAGGACGTCTGGCACGTCCTGTCGGACCTGCCGACGTGGTCGGACTGGAACCCCCTGATGGTCGAGATGGTGGGCGAGACCCGGGCCGGAGCCGACCTCGCCCTCGCCGTCCGGACGACATCGGGACGACGCTTCGAGACCGTGGCGACCATCCTGGTGTTCGAGCCGCAGAGCGAGCTCCGGTGGGGCGGAGGACGCAGGCCCTGGATCTGGATCGAGCACTTCGTGCGCGTCCGGCCCGACGGCACCGGGACGCTCCTGGAGCACGGCGAGGACTTCGGCGGACCGGTTGGATGGCTGCTGAAGACCCTGTTCATCCGCGACGCGCCGTACCACTCGATGAACCAGGCGGTGGCGGACCGGGTCGCCGCCCTGGCGGCTCACGTGTCTGATCGAGAGGGCACATCCGAGGACCCTCAGAACGGCGTCGGCGCCCCGTCCAGCAACGTCAGCATGAACCCGTAGTGCGCCGCGGCTCCGGCGAGCACGAACAGGTGCCACACCTCGTGGAAGCCGAAGACCTCTGGCAGCGGGTCGGGCCACTCCTTCACGAAGACGAACGCGCCGACCAGATAGGCGGCGCATCCCGCCGCGAGCCAGGCGATGGGGACCGTGTCCATCCCGCCGAACATCGCGTCACCGGGGATCACCGCCATCGCCCCCATCGCGATGTAGATGCTCGCCCCCAGCCAGGGCGGGCAGTCGATCCACAGCATCTTGAAGAGCGTCCCCACCACCGCGAACGTCCCGATGCCCCACAGCATCGACGTCCGCAGCGAGCCATCCAGGAACCACACGCATGCAGGCACGTACGTTCCGGCGATTACCGCGAAGATGGCGGCGTGGTCGACCCGTCGGAGCCACCGGTTCCCCACCACCCCGATGTCGAAGAAGTGGTAGACGCTGGACGCCGCGAAGAGCAGGACCAGGCTGAGCGCGTAGACACTCATCGCCCACAGCCCATCGCCGGTGTCCCGCGCCGCCCAGACGATGTACACGGCCGCGAACGCCGCCGCCCAGGCCCCGATGAAGTGCGTCCACGCGCTCCACGGGTCCTTGAACACCTTGATGTTCCACCAGCGTCGGTCGGCTCGTCTCATCCTCAGTCCGGGGGCATGCGCATGGGGGAGCCGTCCTCGGTCGGCACGCGGGTCGCGACGATCGGGTCCTCCTCGGCCGTCTGCCAGGGGACGTCGGGCCACCAGCGGCTCGTCTGGGGCACGGTCGCCGGCTCGAAGCTCTCCCCCGGCCGCGGGACGTACGTGCGGACCCCCGTGCGCTCGCTCTCCACCAGCACCCGCTCCACCGGAGCCGTCCACCCGTGCGACGCCAGGTTCCACATGCCCCAGTGGATGGGCAGGAACAGCTCGCCCCGCGTCATCCGATGCGCCCGCACCGCCTGCTCCGGCCCGAGGTGCCAGTCGGGCCACGCCCGGTCGTAGGCGCCCACCTCGAACATCGTCACGTCGAAGGGTCCGAGCTTCTCGCCGATCTCCGTCAGCCCCGGAAACAGGCCCGTGTCCCCCGAGAACAGGATGCGGCTCTTCGGGCCCGTCAGCGCATACCCCGTCCACAGGGTCCGGTTCTGGTCGAACACCTGCCGCCCGGACGCGTGCCGCCCGGGCACCGACGTGATCTCCACGCTCCCGACCGTGACCACGTCCCACCAGTCGACCTCGTCGATCCGGTCCTCGGGCACCCCCCAGTACGCGAGGTGCGCGCCCACCCCGAGCGGGGCGATGAAGCGCGTGTCCCACGACGCCATCTCCTGGATGGTCTCCACCTGGAGGTGGTCGTAGTGGTCATGCGAAATGAGGACCGCGTCGAGCTTCGGGAGCTCGCTGAGCGGGATGGGCGGGGCGTACCAGGGCACCGGGCCGGCCCAGTCGAAGGGCGACGCGCGGCCCCCGAAGATCGGGTCCGTGAGGACCGTGACGCCGTCGATCTCGAAGACGAGCGTGCTGTGCCCGAGCCAGGTGATGCGCAGGCCCGAGGCGGGAGGGGTCGCGAAGCGCCCGCGGTCGCCGGGCACGGTGGGGACGGGCCCGTCCGGGGACGCGACGGGGCTCATCCGCCCCCCGGACGTGAACATCCCCATCATGTCGTTCCACATGGGCTCGGGGTTCGCGAACACCCCGTCGGACCACTGGGGGCTCGCCTCCATGCGGGCCCGGCGATCGCCGGTCGGGGCCTTGCCGAAGGCGACCCAGGCGTCCGCGATCAGCCCGACGGCCACGAGCAGGAAGGCCCCGGCCAAGGCGGCGACGATGCGGAGGACGAGGCGCAGGCGACGGGACATGGGGCTCCAGGCGGGGGCCGGAGCATAGGCCGACGGCCAGCGACCGCGGCGGGGTAGGGTCGGTCGATGGCGAATCTCTCGACGGCGGATCTATCCAGAGCGCAGGCGCGAACAGGGTCGACGAGGGCTGGCGTGTGGAGCCTCCTCGGCGTCCTCCTCATCGGCGCGACGCCCGCCCTCGGCCAGCAGATCGTGGTCGCTCCCTACCTGCAGCTCCCGTCTTCGTCGTCCATGACGATCCGCTGGGAGACGGACAGCGCCGCAGACACCGTCGTCGAGTACGGCGCCACGTCCGCGCTCGGGGAGACGGCGACGGGCGAGTCCTGGACTTCGCTGGGCGGCACCACCCTGCACCGGGTGACGCTCGACGGCCTGACCGCCGGCTCGACCGTGCACTACGTGGCGCGAAGCGGGGCGTGGTCATCGGACGTGACCTCCTTCGTCGTCCCCACCGAGGCCCCGTCGTCCGTCCGGATGGTGGCCGTCAGCGACATGCAGCGTGACGGCGGCAACCCGGACAAGTTCGCCGAGATCATCAGCCAGGGGGTGATCCCGTGGCTGTCGACCGAGACGGGGGTCGACCTCCCGGAGTCGCTCGACGCGATGCTCGTGCCGGGCGATCTCGTCGCCAACGGCTGGACCTACGACGAGTGGGAGGAGCAGTTCTTCGACCCCGCGGCGCCGCTCATGTCCCGCGTGCCGACGTACGCCGTCCCGGGCAACCACGAGTCCGACACCCCCTACTTCTTCGACTACTTCGACCTGCCGACGAACGGGACCGCGGGCTACGAGGAGCACTGGTGGTCCGCGGACGTGGGGCGGGTGCGCGTCGTGGGGCTCGACAGCAACGGGCCGTACCTCGTGGCGGCCCAGCTCGACTGGCTGGACGGGGTGCTCGCGGACTCCTGCGCCGACCCGTCCATCGACTTCCTCGTGGCCCAGCTGCACCACCCCTTCAAGAGCGAGCTGTGGACGCCGGGCGAGAACCTGTGGACCGGCGCGGTGGTGTCGCGGCTGGAGGAGTGGACGGAGACCTGCGGGCGCCCGTCGGTGCATCTCTTCGGGCACACGCACGGGTACAGCCGGGGGCAGTCGCGGGACCACGCGCACCTGTGGGTGAACGTGGCGACGGCGGGCGGGGCCATCGACTACTGGGGCGAGTGGCCGCAGCGCGACTACGAGGAGTTCACGGTCACGCACGACGACTGGGGGTTCGTGGTGCTGGACGCCGAGGGGGGAGCCGAGCCGACCCTGCGGGTGCGGCGGATCAGTCGCGGCAACCGGGACGGGGCGCTGGACAACGAGCTGCGCGACGAGGTGCTCGTGCGGACGGGAGGTGCGGCCCCGGAGACGCCGGTGGGGCTGGGGCCACGCCCAGAAGACGCGCCTCTGCCCGAGGAGACGACCCTGGTGGCATCGGAGTACGCGGAGAGTGACGGCGACGCCCACGGCGCCACTCACTGGCAGGTCGCGGAGACGTGCGCCTTCTCGGAGCTGGTGGTCGACCGATGGGTCCAGCACCGCAACGAGTACGGCGGCGTGGATCGAGCCGCGGACGTCGACCTGATGAGCCTCTTCGTGGACTCCCTCGACGGGTTGACGAGCTACTGCTGGCACGTCCGGTACCGGGACCAGGCGCTGACGTGGTCTGCGTGGTCGGAGGCGGTGGAGTTCACGACGGCGCGCTCGTCGCTGACGGACAACCTGCTGACCAACGGGGACGCGGAGGACGGCGTCGTGGGGTGGGAGGTGCTGGAAGGCGTCTTCGAGTCCGTGGAGAGCGGCGAGTGCGACGCCGGCGCCGTGCACGGGGGGGAGCGGATGTTCGCGGTCGGAGGGGTCTGCGATGCCTCGCCCTTCGCCGCGGTCCGCCAGACCACCTCGGTGGGTATCTGGCGCGCGGACATCGACGCGGGACTCGTCTCGGCGAAGCTGGAGGGCTGGCTCGCGGACTGGGGCGGCGACGACGAGCCGGCGATGCAGCTCATCTTCCGCGACGGGGACGACGAGGAGCTCGGGCGCGGGACCCGCTTCGCGATGACGGACTCGACGTGGACCGAGTACGGGGAGGAGATCCCGGTGCCGCCGGGCACGGCGCGAATCGAGCTGAGGCTCGAAGGGACCCGCAACGCCGGGAACGACAACGACTCGTACTTCGACGACCTGTCCCTGCGCCTGCGCTTCGGGGATCCGCCCGGCGACGACGACGACGCGGCGGACGACGACGACGCGGCGGCGGACGACGACGACGGGCCCACGGGCAGCGGCGACGGCTGCGGCTGCGCCACCTCGAATCAGGTCCCCTCGACTCCGTTCGCCGCGGTCCTCGCCGCTCTCCTATTCTGGATCCGGACCCTCAGGCCCGGAGCGCGGTGCAAGGACACCTGACCATCGACGGTTGCTCGGTGCGTGCCATGCGGCGCGCCACGGACGCGATCCCGGGGCTCCGCCTCGCGCAGGGCCCCTTCACCGCGACGCTGCCGGCCAGCGGCCAGACGGTCCCGGTGGGGTCGGCCAACGACTACCGGGTCGAGGCGCGCGACGGACGGGGCTGGACTGCGCTCGTCGTCCACGATCGGGGGACATGGACGGCGAAGGTCGGCTTCGACGTGCGCGACCCCGACGAGCCCCTGGCCACGCTCGTGTTCCGCCTCGCCGCGAACCTCGGTCGTCCGCTGCGGGGCGACGGCGCACCGCTCAGCCCGCCCGACGGCGTGCGCCTCGCCGCCCCGACCCGCAAGCGAGGGACGTCGCTTGCGCTGCTGTGGACGCTGGTGGCGGTGACGGCGGTGAGCGTGGCGGTGCTGCTCGGGATGCGGTGAGGGCGCTCCGCCTCCTTTCCCTGGCGCTCCTGCTCCAGATCGGAGCCGCCTCCGCCGAGGACGCGCCATTCGCTCCGCTCCACGACGCGATCGAGGCCGGCGACCACGGACCGATCGTGGCGCTCGTGGTCGAGCGCGGCGGCGAGGTGGTCTTCGAGCACCGCTACCGAGCCGGCTCGGCCCGTCGCCCTCAGCCCAAGCGAGACCCTGCGCTGCACGACATCCGCTCGGCGGGCAAGTCCATCACCGCGCTGGCGGTGGGCGCGGCGATCGCCGACGGGGCGCTCGCGTCCGTGGAGGTCCCGGTGTGGCCCCTGCTGGGAGTGGACGAGCCAGGCGCCTACGCCCAGATCACCGTCCGGGATCTGCTGGTGATGGGCTCGGCGCTCCAGTGCTCTGACGACGACCCGAAGTCGCCGGGCAACGAGGAGCGGATGTACCGGACCCGGCGCTGGCGGGACTTCGCCCTCGCCATCCCCCTGGACGCCTCCTTCGGGCGCAACGAGCAGGGCGTCGGGCGGTGGTCCTACTGCACGGCTGGCGTGTTCCTGCTGGGGCAGGTCGTGGAAGCCGTGACCGGCGAGGCGTTCGACGCCTTCGTGCAGCGACGTCTGTTCGATCCCCTGGGCATCGAGTCCGTGGTCTGGAACCGCTCCCGGTCGGGGGAGGTGCAGTCGGGCGGTCAGCTCGAGATCGCCGCGGTCGACGTCACGAAGCTCGGTCGCCTCGTGCTGAACCGCGGGCGCTGGGGGGAGGCCCGCGTGGTCCCCGAGGCGTGGATCGAGGAGATGCTCCGTCCGATTCGGCGCAACGGACCCGTCGGCTACGGCTACCTGTGGTGGCTGCGGGGGATGCCATCTCCGGGCGGGACTGCGCTCGGCTGGGGGATGCAGGGCAACGGCGGGAACCTCGTGGTCGCCTTCGCGGCGCTCGACACGGTCGTCACCGTCCAGTCGGCCGCCTACAACACCCCAGGCGCCCACGAGCGGTCGTACGGGATCGTGCAGGAGGTGCTGGCGCTGATGGCCGCGACGGCGCCCGAGGGGCCGTGAAGGTGGTCGATCGAGACCGCTTCCTCCGGGATGCTCCCGACGTCGCGCTGCGCCCGAGTCAGCGAGCCTCGACCCGCACCTCGGCCGGATAGCTCAGGCTCGGGTCGTCGGTCTCGGCCATCGTCTCGGCGAGGGTGGCGATCGTCCGCTCGACGACGCCCTCGAACACGACCTCCCCGTCGTGCCGGACCGTGACCGGGGCGTCCAGATCCGTCATCGAGTCGTCGAGGCGGACCCTGATCTCCGGGACGTCGACGATCAACAGGTCCACGGTGTCGCCGTCGAGGCGCGCCTCCGCTCCGCCCACCGTCTCGGGGGCTACGTCCATCCAGAGCCAGTACATGGTCCGGCGGAGCTCGCCCCAGGGGTGGCCCCAGGCGCCGAAGAGCACGGTGTCGGGCGAGGGGTCCCGCGTCCCCTGAGCGAGCCAGTCGACGGTGTCCAGATCGTCGATCTGGTGCCCGAAGCCGGTGTGCTCGACGAAGTCGACCTCGTAGCCGCCGGGGTCCTGCTCGCGCCACTCGTCCATCTGCTCGATGAACGCAACGACCGCGTTGTACCGGTCGTAGGCGTGGTCCTGGTCGCCGATCTGGACCTGCAGGCGGGTGTTCCGCAGGCCGTAGCCGTTCGTCCAGTTGGGGTGTCCCGCGGACGCGGTCGCTCCCGCCAGCCGATGACCCAGCAGCTCGCCGTCGTAGTAGATGCCGTCTGCGCCCGCGGAGTACCCGATGAGGTAGACGCGGTCGCTGTCCACGCCGCCGTACAAGACCGCCGCACGAATCAGGGACTTGAGACCGAGGAGCGCATGGGCGTCGTACCAGAGCACCGCGGTGTTCGACGGCGCGCGGGGAACGACGTACAGGCCCTCCTCCGGCCGGTACCGCGACTGCATGATCTCCCACTGCTCGTCGTTGACCGAGGCGGGCGCCTCTCCGCCTCCGTGCATGGCGATGTACAGGCTCTTCTCGCCGTCCTCTGCCGAGCCGAACTCCTCCACGGTGAACCGCATCGAGGTCTCGCGCTGTTCACCCTCGGACCACCCCGTGGCGAACTCGCGGTCGGACCACTGCTCGAAGAGAGGGTCGTCGCGCATCGCCTCCTTGCGGTCCTCCCACAGGAGGTCGCGCACGGGCTCGACGTCGCCGGCCGAGAGAGCCGCCATCGCGAACTCCTGGTCCGCAAGCGGCGCGCGGTCCCCCCGCGGCTCCGCGAGCCACTCCTCCAGCTCGGCCACTGGACTCGAGCCCGGGCCGGCGCAGGCGGCCAGCGTCAGGCTCGCCAGCGTGAGGAGCGCGCGACTCCGGGTTCTCGGTCGCGATGCGTCGTTCATGGGTCTCCCGATTGGCGAGGTCGTCGTCCGAAGACTAGAGCACGGCCCCGTGCTCCTCCGGGCCACCGCGTGTCCTGGCAGGACAACCCCGTGTCCTGGCGGGACAAGCTCGCAGTCGAGCGGTTTGCGGCCGGCGTGCCCCCGTAGCGTCGGAGCACAACCGACCCCGAAAGGAACCGCTTCATGCGCCACTCGACACCCCGAAACCCCCTGCTGGCCGCCTGTGCTCTCGCCTCGCTCGGCCTGCTCCTCCCCGCCGCCGCCCACGCGGGCAAGTCGCGGGTCATGGTCCACCCCCCGATCTCTGACGGGATCACCACCCTCGCCTGGGAGGCCCCCGAGTCCGGCAGCGCGGACCTCGACCTCACCTTCGACCTCGGCTTCTGCAACAACCAGGTCGAGGGCGACGGCTTCGACTGGGAGCTGCGCGACGACGCGGGGACCCTGCTCTGGTCGGGCACGGCGACGGTCCGCGGCGAGCTTCACGCCTACGCGAACACGGTCTCGGTCACGGCCGGCGACCAGTTCACCCTCAGCACCACGAACCGCGTCGACAACTGGTGCGACTGGGCTCTGGCGACCTTCACGGTCGAGCTGAACGGGCTCGACTACGACGCCGGCACCGACTTCTCCGGGGTGCAGGGCCACCAGGGCTGGAGCTACCTCTACAGCCTCCAGGGGAGCCCGCTGGTCCTCCCTCTGACCTTCGACCCGGCGCAGCTCGGCGGCGTGTGGGAGGGCCCCAACAGCTTCGAGAACCAGGCGATCCTCCGCTGGGCCATCGACGCGGACGGGGACGGCACCGACGACACGTTCGACGCCTTCCCCGACGACGCCAGCGAGACCGAGGACACCGACGGGGACGGCGTGGGCGACAACGCGGACGCGTTCCCGAACGACCCCATGGAGAGCGGCGACGACGACGGCGACGGAGTCGGCGACAACAGCGACCCCTGCACCGGCTTCCCCAACGTGGACGGCGACGGCGACGGCGTCTGCGACAGCTCCGACATCTGCCCCACCGACCCCCTGGACGTGGACTCCGACGGGGACGGCGCCTGCGATGTGGATGACATCTGCATCGGCTCCCCCAACGTGGACTCCGATGGCGACAACATCTGCGACTCGATCGACCTGTGCCTCGGCGCCGACTCCACCGGCGACTTCGACGCGGACGGAGTGTGCGACGGCTCCGACAACTGCCCCGAGGACCCGAACACCGACCAGGCGGACGCCGACGGTGACGACATCGGCGACGTCTGCGAGCTCGACGGGGACGGCGACGGCATCGACGACGACGACGACAACTGCCCTGACGACCCGAACAGCGACCAGTCGGACCTCGACCTGGACGGCGACGGCGACGTCTGCGACGACGACGACGACGGCGACGGCATCGACGACCCGGTCGACAACTGCCCCTTCTACGCCAACGCGGACCAGCTGGACACCGACGTCGACGGCCTCGGAGACGTGTGCGACGGCGACGACGACGGTGACGGCGTGGACGACACGGTCGACCAGTGCGCCGGGACCCCCATCGGCGACGTGTTCGACGAGTTCGGCTGCTCGGGCCGCCAGCGCATCGAGCTGATCTGCGGCGAGCCCAGCGACTACCCCAACCGGGGCCGCTACTACCGCTGCGTCATCCGGGAGGCGAAGAGCGCCTGGCGCCTCGGTCTGCTGACCCGTTGGGAGCGCGCCCGCATCGTCCGCTGGGCGAAGTGGAACTGGTGGCTGAGCTACATCCGCACGATCCGGCGGTGGTGCTGAGATGAGCATGACCCGGACACAGAGGGTCAAGTGGGCCCCCGCGGCGGCAGTCGTCGTCGCGGGGGCCATGCTCGGGTGGCTCCTCATGGGCGGGGACGCGCCCGTCGAGGGGACTGCGACGGAGGCGGGCATCGTGCTCGAGGCGCCCCCGGTCGCGCCCTCGGTCAGCGCTCGTCTGACCGACTCCCCCTTGGCTCTTGCCGAGGTGTCTGGGGGCGGTGAGAGCGAGGACGAGGTGGTGCACGTGGTGGACTCCCCGGAGGAGCTCACGCGGGCCCGTCGCGCCTACGCCAATCGACTCCTCGACAACATCGAGCACCTGGAGTCGAAGGCCCGCCAGGCCCGGACCGCCGGCCACCCCGCCCGGGCGAAGCTGATGGAGCGGCGGATCGAGGAGCTCGAGCGTCGGCTCGAGGAGTTCGACGCCCGGCAGGATCTGGCGGAGGTGGAGTAGCGTCCCGTCGTGTCCCGCGCCCTGCTCCTGGCTGCTCTTGTCTTCACTCCCGCCCCGGACCGGACGCGCGTGATGGTGCATCCGGGGCAGTACGGAGGCCAGGAGGCCGTCGTCTGGACCGCGCCGGTCGCGGGCGATGCGGACGTGGACGTCACGATCGACATCGCCCCCGACTGCAAGGACGGCTACCTGAGCGACGGCGTGGACTTCACACTCCAGGACGACGCCGGGTTGGTCCTGTGGTCCGGCACCGCCGTCAGCCCCGACCAGCTCTACCGCTTCCACAAGGTGCTGCCCATGGCCGCGGGAGCGAGCCTGACGTTCTCCACGGACGCCCGCGACAACAACTGGTGCGACTGGTCCACGCTGACGTTCCACGTGAACCTGGGCGGCACCACCTACGACGTGGGCGGGGACTTCCTCCCCGGCGTCCAGGGGGAGCGGGGCTGGCACTTCATCCGTCGGGAGCTGGACGGCGCGGAGGTCCCGCTCGTCTACCGGAAGAACGCCCAGGGACTCATGGGGTGGGGGACCACGGACCTGAACGGCGGCGTGCTCCCGTGGCCCCGAGACCGGGACGGTGACGGGGTCGACGACGACTTCGACCCCTACCCGAACGTCGGGCCCCAGCAGGTCCTCCTCGGAGCCGCCGCCGCCGGGGGACTTGGGCTGCTGGTGTTCCTCATCCTCGGATGGCGAAACCGCGCGCTGCGCGCACGGAACGAGGAGCTGGACCGCATCGTCGACGCGAGGACGAAGGAGCTGGCGGCCAGCGTCAATGCGCTTGCCCGGCAGGGGCAGGAGCTGCTCCACAAGACCGAAGAGCTCCAGGACCACCGCTCCCGCCTGCTCGCTCAGACGGAGCACCTGGAGTCCCTCGACGACCTGCGCAGCCGCGCGGTCGTCAACATGCAGCACGAGCTGCGCACGCCCGTGTCCCTCGTCCTCGGGCCGTTGGAGACGCGCGCCGAAACGGGCGAGCTGCCGCCGGACCTGGAGCGCGCCCGTCGCAACGCAGCGCGGCTGCACCAGCTGGTCGAGCAGCTCTTCGACGCATCGCGGCTGAACGCGGGAGCGCTGCCGCTCCTCGCCCGCCGTGGAGACCTCGCCCGGTTCGTGTCCGAGGTGGCGGGCCGGTTCCGCGACGACGCAGCGCAGCGCGGCCTCACGTACACCATCGAGGCCGCGGAGCCGTGCGCCACCTGGTTCGACCCCGATCTGATCGACAAGGTGGTCGTGAACCTCATCGCCAACGCGCTCAAGTTCACGCCGCGCGGGGGCTCGGTGAGGGTGGAGGTGACCGCGGAGGGCCGGGTGACGGTCTCCGACAGCGGGCCCGGGGTGCCGGTCAGCGAGCGCGAGCGGGTGTTCGCCCGGCTCTATCAGGTGGAGCGCGGGGACGCCCGACCGCACCAGGGAGCCGGGATCGGCCTCGCATTGGTGCGGGAGCTGGTGGAGCTCCACGGCGGCGAGGTGGGGGTCGGGGACGCTGAGGAGGGGGGAGCGCGCTTCTGGTTCACGCTCCAGCGGGGAGTCGGGCACCTGGCGCTCGGCGACATCCAGCGCGGGGGGAGCGAGGGGGAGTTCTCGAGCGAGTGGTCGGGGCAGGAGGGCGGCCCGACGGTCTTGATCGTCGAGGACGAGCCGGACATGCGGGAGTACCTGTGCGAGCTGCTCGCGCCCACGTACCGGATCCGGGCGGCGCGCGACGGACGCGAGGGCCTCGACCTGGCCCGCGCCGAGCCGCCGGCGGTCATCGTGAGCGACGTGATGATGCCCCGGATGACGGGCCTGGCGATGTGCGAAGCCCTGGGCGACGACCGCCCCCCGGTGGTCCTCGTCTCGGCGAAGACGTCGGCGGAGGCGCAGTCCGAGGGGCTCAGGGTCGCGGATGCCTACATCACGAAGCCGTTCGCGGTGCGGGAGCTGCTGGAGACGGTGCAGCGTCTCGTCCCGACGAAGGACGACGCGGTGGAGTCCGCTGCGGAGCGGGAGTGGATGGAGCGGCTACGGGGCGCGCTGGCCGACCGCCTCGACGACCAGCGCTTCGGGGTGGAGGCCCTGGCGAAGGCGGTGGGGATGAGCCGCCGAAACCTCGCGAGGCAGCTCTCGGCGCGGACGGGCCTCGCCATCCGCGACTGGATGCGCGAGCAACGCCTCCGCGCCGGCGAAGAGATGCTCCGCGAGGGCCGGTTCGGCACGGTGTCCGAGGTCGCCGCCGCGGTGGGCCTCTCGCGGAGCTACTTCACCCGGGCCTACACAGCCTGGACGGGACGGGCGCCGAAGGAGGACTTGAATGTGGGGAGGGGGTAGGGGTGGAGCGAGGGGTACCCCGTTGGCAGATCGGGGTGTCCTTCTTCCCGGGCCTGCGTGATCTGGGGTTCTGCGCCGCCGACGTCGAGGACGTCGCTGTCAGGGATGCCTAGACAGACCATTGCCACGGTCCAGAAGCACTCGTACGGTCTCGCCATGACTTACCTCGCTCACAGGCGCCAGCACCGATTCGAAGGCCGCGAATCCGATCGCGAGTCCGATGCGGGGTGCTGCGTGTAGTTCTACGAGGAGCGACACCACCACGAAGCCCCCGCCGGTACTGCCCGCGGGGGCTTTGTCGTTTCAGAACCTCCAGGGGGAGTAGCTCAGCCGGAAGAGCAGCGGGTTTCTACCCCGCAGGTCGTGGGTTCGAACCCCTCCTCCCCCACCACATCAACCAGACTCGTAGCCCAGCGGCAGGGCGCAGCCGTCCAAAGGCTGAGGTCGCGGGTTCGCAGGTCTCCACGCCCACCCACTTCGTGGTGGACGTGGGCCTCCGGGTCCTCGCGTGCGAATCCTGCCGGGTCTACCAGACAGCGACAGACAGAAGGCCCGTAGCTCAGTGGAAGAGCGCCAGCCTACGAAGCTGGGGGGCGGGGGTTCGAATCCCTCCGGGCCTACCAACAACCATGCAGCGGCGCGGTCCAGTCAGGAGTGGACGCCGGCCGGTCAAGTCGGAGATCGCGGGTTCGAATCCCGTCGCCGCTGCCAACACCTCGCTCTCGTCGTCTACTGGAAGGCCGCCTGGGTCTTCACCTCGGGTACGCGGGTTCGAATCCCGCCGGGAGTGCAACGAGCGAGCGTAGTTCTAGCGGTAGAACACGGGCTTGCCATGTCCGAGGCACGGGTTCGAATCCCGTCGTTCGCTCCATGCGGGGATAGCTCAGTCGGTAGAGCACTGGTGTGAAGCTCCAGGTGTCGGTGGTTCGAGTCCACCTCCCCGCACCAGTTCAAGTGATGAGGTGCCGTGGCGGGCCGCGAGGCTCTGAACCTCAGCGCCGAAGGTTCAACTCCTTCCGCCTCATCCACCCTTTTGGGGGTAGTTCAACGGTCAGAACACCCGAATGTGACTCGGGAGACGCGGGTTCGATTCCCGTCCCTCAACCCACTCAGCCCGGTCGAGCTCTGCAGTGAGCTCGGCCGGGCTGGCTTCGGGGCCACGGCCCGGCACCCGCGCCACCAGCCGAGAGGGTCCGAGCCTCCGGTTTGCGTTGCCCCCAACGACAGAGGTTGAGCCGCCGTCCCGTGCATGCACGGGACGGCGTGCAGGAGTGGTTGATTCACCGCCCCAAAGCGCCAGCCCGATGTTGCCTAACACGACCCGGACCTCACCCGTCCCGCGACGAGTCAACTGACGCCTAGCAGATCGCCCTGGGAGCGGGATGGGTTGGTCCAGTGTTCTGTGGCGTGACGTGGCTCCTTCTACCCGGAGCTGCGGGGCCCGGCCTGCCGGGGAACGGAGCGGTTGCCGGGCTGACGGGTCGGGGCACGCCTTCACCGGCGTACACGTAACGCCAAGAAGGCTATCGGGCGAAGAGCAGATGGGGCGAGGCTCTCGGCTCGAGAGTGATGGGGCTGCTGTTCGGGGCGATGAGCCTGTCGACGGGCAGCTTCCTGCCGGCGTTCGCCCTGCACACCGCGATCGCGTGGACGACGGAGCCCGGGGCGTCCTGGGGTAGGGTGGGCTCATGAGGTTCCTTGTCTTGCTGCTCGCCCTCACCAGTTCGGGATGCGCGCTGGACATCTTCGTGCAGCTCGGCGCGGTCGGGGACGGCGCCGGCCAGGTCACGGGGTCCTCCGGTGACTTCGCCATCGACTGCGCGATCGACGCGGGCGTGCGCAATGGCACCTGCCGGAGCGAGTTCACGGATCAGGGCGGTGGCGGGGATGTGTCGATGGTGGCGGTTCCGGCTCCGGGGAGCCTGTTCGTCCAGTGGACGGGCTGCGCGGAGACGGACGGGACCGAGTGCGTGCTGAGGTTCTCCGGCCAGGTGGACAACGAGGACGACACGGACATCGGTCGTCCTAACGAGCGGCACCGCTCGGCGGTTGTGTGCTTCACGCTCGAGAGCACGGGCGCCGACCCATCTGCGTGCGTCGCGCAGGCCACCTTCTCCTTCTTCGACTCGGAGATGTCCGCCTGGACCCAGGACGGGGTGAGCACCCTCGGAGGAGCGTCGGTGTCGGGTGCCCCGCGACCACCGGGGGCCGGGGAGACGGGCCGCACCGCGTCGTCACCCACTCGTTCCCGCTGGTCCTCGACAGCAAGCTCGCTGAGTCGCACGAGGTCGCCCTCACGCTGATCGACCCGACCGAGATCGAGCTCGGGGTCGACACCGGGCTCTTCTTCAGCGCCTGGTTGTCACGCGAGAAGAGCTACCTGCCGACGGGGCAGGGGGACGTCGAGTACGAGCGCGCGGACTTCTTCACCGGGCAGGCTGGCGTCAGGTCGTACCTGCCGACCCAGACGACCTTCCTGGACGACGGCTACCGCATCTTCTCCGCGCTGATGGGGCCGGAGGAGACCGCGGCGCTGGACGCCTCGACCGAGCCCATCGAGTTCGGGCTGCGGCTCACGACCGAGGTCAGCAACTCGGCGGCGGGCGACTTCGACGTCATCTACCGGATCGACGACTTCGGGATCGAGGCCAGGTACATCCCCGAATGAGCGCGCACAGCGCGCACAGCGCGAGGTAGGCCCCCAGCCCCGCCCGCGGTGCCGATTGATCGCATTCGCAGGCGCGGCGGCCCCCGATCTACACCGCCACCACGTCGCGGTCGGACCAGCTCCCGTCGGTCGCCGTCGCGGTGATGGGGTGTACTCCCGCGGGCAACTCGAGGGTTACCTCCGGCCGGGCCTCGCCGCCCTCCCAGCTCAAGCGGACCGTCGCGCCCGGCGGGGCGGTGGCGGTCAGCTGGGTGGAGCCGCCGTCGTGGCACTGGTCCGGTCCAGCGTCGACGCGCGCGGGGCCGTGGTCGAGGAGGGATGGCTCACACAAAGGAAGCTATCGAACAAGAGGCGCTAGAGCACGGAGTGAGCCTGGGGCCCGAACCGTGCCTGCACGGGGCGGGTCGGGAGGGAGATGACCAACAGCCATCACGCGCAAGCACGTCATGTCACAGAACACGACCCGGACCATGCTCGTGCGGCGACAAGTCAACTGGCGCCTGGCAGAACTGCCGGGAGCCGCATGGGCCTGGTACAGTGTTGTGGGCAGTTCCGCCCCACTACTGGAGGGGCCCTGGACGGGCCCCGATTCGCAGTCCACGAGGCGACCGACTAGGCAGTCTCCGCTGTGCCAACCTCGAAGGCCGTACCGATCATCTCGACTGACCGGGTGCCATCTGCCCGAACTCGTACCCGCAGTTGCCCACCTGGTGTCCGCTCAAGGCGTCTCTTCGAGGAGACCATCCGCATCGTCTTCTCCACCGAGTTCGAACGTCGGCGAGGCTTTGCGCCTCTTGGGTTTGCGGTGATGTACGTCGCTCCCTCGTGGGCCTGTCGAATGCGCTTGAGATCCTCAATGCCGGGGAGCCGGCAACTCCTGAAGGGAGTCAGGAGGACCGTCGGAGTCGGCTCCACCATGGAGTCCCAGATCTCCGGTGCGTGACCGTTCTTCGACCCGTGGTGGGCGACCTTGTAGGTGTGAGCTCGTCTCAAGCCCTGACCCCGAAAGGAGGAGAACGCGGCGGTCCAGCCCCGCGTTGGGTCAGTCTGAATCTCTAGATCCGACCCGAGCAGCACACTTCCGTGGCTCTCCGTCTCCAGGTGAAGGACCACGGCCGTGTCGTTCGCCTCATTGGCCGCGAGTCTCCGCTTCGGGCTCTTCAACTTCGGAACGAGTTCGGCAAACTCGTTGTGAGCACGGGTCAGAGTGGCCGCAGAGGGACTGAGCGACCACAGCGAGAAGTCCGGCTCGCGCACAAGTCGCTTTGACTCGTCAGCCCACTGCGGCCCGACGGCGGCAGCCCGAACGCCTTTCGCTCTTCGTTCGTGGATGATCTTGAGTACCTCGGCCATCTCATCTACGCCGTGCTTCTTGTCGTACTGGCGTCTTGCGCTGCCCGCGAGCGTGAGGAACTCCTCGCTCCGGAGAGCTGCCGAGCACCAGAATCTCGCTGACACGCATCGCCGCAGGACGTCTGCAATGCCGTCATGGTGGTCGTCGTGCCAGTGTGTGCAGATGACCTCGCGAACGACCGCCGCGGGGTCGTGACCTTGGTCCTCAATGTATCGGAGCGCGACCGGGACTCCGTCGACCCTGCACGAGTCAACTACGATCCAGTAGTCCGGTCGAGGAGCGAGGAGAACGCACTCTCCGACACCCGGCCCGAAGACCGAAACTTCCAGCGGATGCATTGCTACTCAGAGTCGTCGAGCATGTAGCCCCAGATCTCCACTGCTTGCTCGGCGTCTCGCAGGTCGGACCTGGACCACGCGGGCAGTCGTCTGAACCGAATTCGCGACACACGAGTCCGCTGGCCGGAGGGCGAGATCCGGTATCCGATGCTCCAGTAGAACACGGCGCCACCCTGGACGAGATCGCGGTCAAAGTCCGAGACCTCCTCAAGGTCGAACTCGGCAATCTCGGAGCCGCGCGATTGGTCAGTTCGGTCCTGAAGCCTCGCGGAGAACGTTTCCTCCCCGACATCAAGGACTGTTCCAACGAACTGCTGCAGCAGATCGAACCGCTCAGGGCTGCTCCTCGGAGGTGCCGGCAGTGCCACAACTGACTTGATCGGTGCTGGGTCGGAAACCTTGAACTCTGAGTCGGTCGGCTTCAACTCAGCCGGCGTACCCTCCAAGGAGGGGGGCGACGGCCTCAAGAACGAGGTCGCAAATCTGCTCGGCCCCCCGGCCAGGCCTGGGTTCGGCTCACCCGCGAATCGCTGCGCTGCTGTGCTCACTCAGCCTCCGAGATCCAGTCATAGGCTACAGCCTCGAAGGTGCCGATGCTGTGCTCAAAGAACCCGTCCCACTCTGACTGGAGGATGTCTAGAACGACTCCGACATCCTCGCTCTCGTTCGCGTAGTGCTCGTGGGCCTTGAAGAAGAGGGCACGCTCCACGACCACAGACGGCTGCACCTCGATTGTGTACTCGGTTCCGCCACCCTTGGGGCGAGCGCCCTTGACCTTCTGCTGCCTCAATATCGGGCGGTCAATCCATGACTTCCAGACCGCCGGAAGAGCTGAGAGCTTCGACAACAGAGGGTCCAACGCCTCTTCCTCTGCGAACTGGCAGTGCGCGGAGAGATTGAACCCCATCGCGGAGACTGGTGTCTGATCAAGGAGAGCGAAGACCCCGACCAGAAGGTCGCGCAGCGTCACCCACTGAGATTCATCGGTAGAGGCGACTGCGAAGCGGTCGAAACGGACATCGATGGTCGCCCACCCGATAGAGAAGCCCGCGTACTCAGGCCGGAGCAGGGTGATCTCGGCGGCGTCGGCCTCCTCATCAGGAATCAGGCCGTTGCGGGCGAGCCACGACGGCCGGATGATCGCGGGGTTGAAGTTCCCGACAAGAACGAGTTCGGCCGACTGGAACGCTCTGCGGAGCGGTCGGCGGGTCTGCTGCGGGCTCACGTCCATCGGGGCGGGACCATAGCGTCGGGAAGCGGGCATATCCACCGGAGTGCACAGGCCGAGCAGCTGGCGCCCTCCTGCTACAGGTCGCGTCCGCGGTCTGAGCTGAGCCGTTGGGCGCAGCCAGGTACCCAGCCCGGGCCCTGGACGGGCCCAAGGGCGCGCGCAGGCTCCGATCAGCGTGGCTGGCGGATTGCGCACAACACGACCCGGACCATGCTCGTATCCCGGCGGCGCTCAGTGGCGCATATCACCCCTGGTCGCCGGGATATGGGCCTGGTCCAGTGTTAGGTCATGTCCTGTCGCAACTGCCTTGAGGAGCACCGCAGCCCGGCCTGCCGGGAAGCGGGCGGCGGCGAACCCTGAGCTATGGGCAGTGGCGGTGGTGAAGGGGAAGAGACTCGACTCCGTCAAGCACTCGTGGCGTTCGGCCAACCGTTCCCCAAGACTCGGAGCGTGACTCCGTGCTCACGCGGCCCGGAGTTCAAAGAAGGCACGCTGCGGCTGCCTACTCGAGGACCACGATCCACTGCTTCGGGGCTCCGAGCTTGTAGGAGTAGTAGACCGCGTCGAACTTGTGCATGGTCTTCTCCCGGGCCCCAGCTCCCACAAGATACACCCCGCCCTCGGGCCACTGCTCACCCGGACGCAGCTTCTTCGTCCCCGCAGGGGTCGTGAAGGTAATGGTCGCCTCACTCTCGTTGTTGGGATGACAAAGCGGAATCCCGATTCGAGTCGACGCGTACCAGGGGAGCGCATGAACCCGCCAAGCCCTGAGGTCCATCCCTTGCTGCTCTCCTGCATCGCGACAGGGATACCTGGACATCTGCCAGGTCCCACCTGGGGCTCCGAACCTCCGAAGCATCAGCTTCTTGAACCCATGCCGCTGGGTACCGACCTCGATCTCTGCCGCCTCAACGGAAGCGCTGGTCCAGCGGCATGTCACATCAACAACCCCTAGAGTATTGAGCCGATCTTCCACGACCTTCCGGAGGTCCTCGGTGTCCTCCTCACCTGCGACGCAGGAGAGCCCAGAGTCGTGCCTCAGTGTCGTGAGTCTGAGTTGATCACCGTGTGCCTGCTGCCACTCGAATCTCAGGTTCCCGGAGCCTCCATCCACCATCGGAGGACTCACCACTACGTAGAGTGCGCTTCCGGCTTCGCGACTACGGGCTGGGAGTTCGGCCAGTCGTTGGCAATCGGCGAAGCAGCCGCGAGCATCGAAGGAGACCTCAGAGAGATCAACCTTCTTCCCCTCGGCGTTGGACTCGCTGGTCGCCTGACTCGAGGAATACGCTGCACAGGAAGACTTCCACTGCGTCGTGAAGCTGGAGTTTGACTGGTGCGCTTCGATCCCGAGGACGTGCGACACGACCGGGATTGCAAGGTCAAGCCCCCCGGACGAGCTTTCGGCGCTCGACATATACGCCTCGTCGCAAACGGAGTCAGCGACCTTTGAAACCGTCGAACGGTAGCTCGAGGACTGGGCTGACTCCGAGTATGTGTTCATGCTGACTTCTTGAGTCGAGCAGTACGCCATGCAGACGGAGTACTTGTCCTCTTCGCAAGCCAGAGCAGATGTGGCGCTGAGAAGAACTGAGGCGAACAGAAGAGAAGACAGGCGGTTTGCTCTCATGTGTGCAGTCTACTGCCAGCTCAGCTCAGGTTCTGACAGCTTTGGCGCCCAGGCCACGAATCACACTCAATCAACCGGGTCTGTCGACCTCACAACCAGGTACTCAGTAGTGTCGGCACTGCCGCCGAGGAAGGGATGAGTCTCCGGGTTCTCTCTCCTGCCAGCCCAGCGACTGCGCTCAGCCTCGGGCAGATGGGAGAGCAATAGACTGAGCCGCCTGTCGGCCTCCGCGGAACCCTCGTCCGGGTCGATGCTCCACACAACGGCGCCCTCGAGATCTACGCCCTTCATGGTTGCGTCTTCGAACATCGTGTCGAAGAGCACCGCCTCCGCCATCACGGCGCCAGTTAGATCGGCGCCACTGAAGTTCGCACGATTTAGGCGCGCCCCTCTGAACGAAGAGCCGCGAAGGTCGGTCCAGTTCCTCGGAGAACTTGCGACCTGAACGTCGGACTTCGTGAAGTCCGCCCCCAAGAGGGTCGCCTCCTCAAAGCTAGCGCCGGAGAGCGACGCACTTCTGAAAAGGGCGAGCGTTGCAGAAACCCGGTCAAACGAACCGAGTTCCAGACGAAGGTGCGAGAGGTCCATTCCCGCCAGCCTGGTCTCAGCCAAGTCCACCTGTCGGAAATCTGGGCGGAGCTCCCACAGGTCACCCAAGAGCGTGGGGGGCGCGGCTAGAAGCGATAGGAGGAGTTGTCCACGCTCAGGGCTAAGAGGTCGGTCGGAGAGCGATGCGGACTGGCTCCCAGACGCTTCTGTGTAGTCCAGGTCGACAGCTACATCCCTACCGACAGTCGACTGGAACTCCATGACCCGATAGGGCCTCAGAGCAGCCGCCAGATTCACAACTCGGCTTAGTGTGTCCTCGGTCAGTGGCTGGCCGGAGCGCGTACTGGCCCGAACGTCTGCGGTCACGGCCGTTAGCTCAGGCAGCAGCACGGCACGCCGACTCGCTTCCTGTAGTTCGTTCTGGATCGCAACTAGTCGATTCTGTTCCCTTATTCTCTGGTTCTGAACGTCAAGTCGCTCCACCTGCATGAGCGTCGCGAGGAAGATTGCGAGGCTGATTGCTCCCCCGAGAACTCCGGCGAGTCTTGCGAGAGCCAAGAACCGGCTGACCAGTCCGAACGCTAGACTCCCCAGGTCCCTTACCTCCTGATGAAGGGTCTCGCTAGCGGTTCCCGCGACGACAATCTCTTCATCCGAGCGGTCCTCCGGGGGCGTTAACGCCGTAGCCACCACCTGCCGGGATGCACTCAATAGCAGGTGCAGGTGTTCGCCCCCATCCGCCACCAGCGCGTCGATCCTCTCCTGAATCTGGCGGGAAGCGATTCCAGCGATGAGTGCCAGGGCAATGAGAGCTGCGAGAGCGAGTGCCAGGGCCGCGCGTCCGACCCCTAATTCCACCCCCAGAAATGCGGCCACGGCCAGCGAGAACCCAATCGCCGCACCGGTCAGCAACTGCGGAGAACTGAACCACGCTAGTCCCGCCCAGACCGACGCTCTGGCGGAGTCGCCGTGTTGTTTAGGCTCGTCGTCCATCGTCCCCCCCACCGGGGGTATAGCGTCCGAGAACGCATCTGGACACCGCTGGTCTGAATCAGTCCGGCCGCGGGCGCGATGACCGTTGAGCCGGCCGAGCCGGGCCTGCCCGGAACGGCGGGCAGAAGAGCTGACCAACAGCCATCACGGCGCAAGGACAGGATGTGACCTAACACGACCCGGACCTTGCCCGTATCCCGGCGGCGCTCAGTGGCGCATATCACTGCTGGCGGCCGGGATATGGGCCAGGTCCAGTGTTCTGTGGCGTGACGTGGCTCCTTCTACCGGAGCTGCGGCCCCCGGCCTGCCGGGGAACGGAGCGGTTGCCGGCTGACAGGACGGGGCACGCCCTCACGGCGGATAAGTGACATGCGTCGACGTGACCCGGGGCGAGCAGTACATCGTCGTCATCGACGGCTTCGACGGGGACGCGGGCGGGTTCCAGCTCCGGGTGAACTGCGCGCCGGGGCAGTAGGCCGGACCGCTACTCGGCGGTTCCTCCGCACTCGAGCCAGTCGAACGCGAGGATGTACTCCACATCCCCTTCGGGAGCGTAGAGCTCGAGGTAGATGGGGGTTCCTGCCGGGGGAGTACGGTCGGGGCCGTAGTTGTGCGGGTAGTAGCAGAACAGCCGGTCCGACCCCGCCCTGGAATTCCCACGGTCGCCGTTGTTGTCGGGGTCTCGATAGTCGAGCCTCTCGCCCTCCTGGTCGGTGAGCTCCATCCCCAGGGGGTGGCGGCCCGACTCGAAGGTGACCTCGATGCGCGCGCGCATCGCCTCGGCCGGGACCGTGGTCACGAAGAGGTCGGGGGCATCGGGGCAGGCGACATGGAAGCTGGTCCCCAGAGGGATCTCCATCGCGTCGTCGGCGGTGGGCTCGGCAGGGTCGGAGTCAGCGCAGAGGGAGGGAGTCTCCCCCACGGGCGCCTCGCAGGCGACGAGGAGCAGGGAGCCGAGGAGGAGGAGCGGCCGCCGCATCATCGGTTCTCCTGGTAGCGCCCCAAGGCGATAAGGTTCCTGAGCGTGTACGGCACCTCGACGTCCAGCGCTTCGACGACGAAGTAGACGGGGCTATCGAACCGAGAGGTCGAGCAGCAAGAGTGACGGGCTGTCCAGCCCGCCTCGAAGCCATCGAGCTCGTTCCACTCGAGATCGACAGACCTGCCGTCCTGGTCGGGGAAGCGGACCTGCAGGCCGCCCGGCTCCCCGACCCAGTACATGGCGCTTCTGGCCGCGTCGTAGTACTCGTCCTGGTCGACGTCCCCCTCGATCTGCGGGTAGACGTAGAAGTCGGGCACCCCGGGACAGGCTCGCCGCAGGATGATGCTGCTGGGGAGCAGCACCTCCGCGGTCTCCTTGGACATGTGCGGCTCCTCGTCGTTCTCGCAGGGCGAGACGAACTCGCCTGCACATCCGGCGGTGAGGGCCAGCGCGAGCAGGGTGGTCGCGAACCGGGTCATTGGGGGGAGCCTAGAGGGGCTGCCTCCGCCTCCACCGGGCATTCGCGCACACAGCTGCCAGAACCGCCAGCATCAGCGTCGTCGGAGTAGGCGGATCTGCCGCAGCGCTGCACCCGCACTCGTCGTCGTCTCCGGGGGCCGAGTCGTCGTCGTCGGCCGAGGTGGAGTCGTCGTCGTCCCCGTCCATCGGCACCAGGGACTCCAGCTCCTCGACGAGGTCCTCCCACAGGGGCGCGCAGACGGTGGCCACTTCGGTGTCCGCCGGGCAGGCGAGCACCCTGGCGAGGTCGAGGGTGTCGAACACCGGGGCGGAGTCCTCGCCGCGCACCAGGGCGGCGACCTCCCGCGAGAGTCGGTCGCCAGCCAGGGGCGCGTCGGCGCCGAGGGTCCCTCCCCAGACCTGGGGGGCGTCCACCCGCCGCGCCGATCTGGCCGTCGCTCAGGGCGAACAGCTGCCGGGTCCCCCCGGTGACCCAGCCGTCGCCGTTGGCGTCCAACAGCAGATCGACGACCGCCGAGGGGGCCCCGGGACCGGGGAGAAGCTCTGGCCGCCGTCGTCCGTGAAAGCAGAGATCAACGAAGACCTGGCTCGTTGGCCATCACGCGCTCTCGTCTCCTGGTCCGGACACACCGCTGAACGGGACCAGCGCCCCGTGGAGGCCCGAACCGTGCCTGCACGGGGCGGGCCGGGCCCAGAGATGACAATCAGCCATCACGCGCAAGCACGTCATGTCACAGAACACGACCCGGACCATGCTCGTATCCCGGCGGCGCTCAGTGGCGCCTATCACCCCTGGTGGCCGGGATATGGGCCTGGTCCAGTGTTCGGTGGGGTCATGCGGCGACCCGTGCGGGAGCACCGCGGCCCGGCCAGCCGGGGAGCGGGCGGCGCTAGAGGCGAATCGCTACGCGCCAGACCGACCACTGGGGTGCGGAGTGGCCTCCTCGAGCCAGCGACCGATGAGGTCCTCGAGAGAGTCTCCTGGCGCGATGACGACGGGACCGGTGCCTCCGGCCTCGAATAGACACTGGGGTCCACACGACTGCGCCAACCGAACGCCAATTCGAATCAGTGTGCCGACAGCGCCACCCCTGAAGGAAACCTCAACGCCGACACTCCCGGGCCTCAAGTGCAGCTCCGTGGGTGTGGCTTCCGACCCGAGTTGCGTCGTCAGGGGCAGCGGCGGATCGAGTTTCAGGCCAACAGCTGTTGCCACCTCGTCGAGGGACGGTTCCCTGCCGTGTCCGTTCGGCGGCTGAATGGCGAGTTCGCGCAGCCACTGGGCAACCCTCGCGTCTACCGGCAGCAAGAGGAAGTGGGCTGTCATCGCAAGATCCTACGCTCATGCACCCTTCTGGTATCGAGCAGAGGCCGCGACTCGGCGGTCGATGCCTAGCTCTACGCCACCATTCTGGGAGCGAGCAAGGGCCGCGACTCGGCGGTCGATGCCTAGCTCTACGCCACCATCCGGTAGCGAGCAGAGGCCGCGACTCGGCAGTCGATGCCTAGCTCTACGCCACCATCCGGTAGCGAGCAAAGGCTGCGAGTCGGTCCCTAGCCTCAGCTCCCCTCTGCTGGAGAGACACTCCGCGGCTCCTTGGCGCGGAGGCGCGAGCTCAGGGTGGATTTCGGCTACAAGCTGTCCATGCGCGCTCAGCTCCTGGACAGGACGCTCTCTTCGAGAACCAGGTCGGATCCGAGGAGCTTGTCGGGTTGAAGTACATCCGTGTCACTCCCGAGGGCGCCTTCGACCTCCGACCATATGAGCGGTACCTCGAGTCTTGCGCAGAGGACCTGGAGGCATGCGTCGCCGGGGAAAAACTCGTGTCGTCGGAGCGGTTCTCCCTCTCAGGCGCGAAGACCTTCACGACGCGCGACTCATTGAGGTCTCGTACGTCGCCGGAGAAGACGAGCCGCAGTCGGTCACTGCCACGCGAGTCCAGCTGAAGGGCCCGTACTTCGACAGGGTGTTCGAGTTGAACTACGTCGCGGTGAGGGAGGCGACCGTAACTCTCCGCGACCCCGCCGCTGATTTGCTGATCCACGAGCTCAGACGGGAGGGCGAACACCTCGTCCACGAACTCGTTTTCGACGGCGGCGGATCCATCACCGTCGTTTGCGCCAGGGTCATTTTCGCTGAACACATCGGGGCCCTCGGTTAGCTCTAGGGCTACGCGAGACCGCGGCGGGCCAGGCGCCCCGGGCCGAAGACCAGTTCCTGGTGAGGGTGCCGGACCGGGCCTGCCCGGAACGGCTCGCAGGTGAACTGACGAAGGGCCAATCAGGCGCAAGCGCATGATTTCACCGAACACGACCCGGACATTGACCGTTCCGGGCGCGCTCAGGGTCGTGAAGCCTTCCAAACGGGGAGGCCCGGAATGGGCAATGTCCAGTGTTCTTCGATGCACCGTCAGCAGGTAGCCGAGGGGGTCCAGGATGGGCCCCCGACCCGCAGGCCCCCCCGACTACTCCTCGAACTCAGCGTCAATCACGTCATCGCCGCCGAGACTCTCCTCGAATTCAGCGTCGATCACGTCGTCACCTCCCGCAGCTCGTCCCAGAGGAAGCTGCTCCTGTTCGGGCCGTCGAAGCCGTCGATGGTGGCTCGTGTGGCTGGTGAAGTCCCTGAAGGTGATGGGCTCCATGGTTGGCCATGAACTCTCAACCTCGGTGAGGACGGTCATGATCTGCTCCAGCCAACGGCTTCGCGGCTGCTGCGATCTGATCTCGACGAGTTGATACTTCCCATGCCCCAGCTTCCGGACCGTCCCCGTGTCACGCCAACGGGAGAGGAGTGCAGACGACATTGCTTGCTCAGACCGACTGCTCCCCATTCCCGCAGCACGTCGCAGGTCAACGTTTCTGAAGATCCCGCCGGTTCCTTCGGTCTGTGCACGGAGAGAGTCAAGTACTGCTTTCTCCTCGGCCTCGCTGAGGGTCTTCGAGTCCTGGCCCTCTTCAAGTAAGACGGAAACCCAACGACGAACAGCGATAGCGTCGTTCTCCTCGTCCAGTAGGATTGGAGAGTCAGGCTTCGCAAGCACAGCTGCGAACAAAGGCTTCGACTCGTCATCGATGTACCGACGGAGCGATGAGAGCGGCTGATCGCGCCAATGGACTACTGCATTCGCGAGTAGAGCCTGCTTCTCGTCCTGATAGACGTCTCGAAGCCTCTTGAGGAGCTTGAGAAAGCGCGCGTCTCCTCCTCCACCATGCAGCATCAGCTTCCATCGTTGGAATCGGCCTGCCGACTCGGTAAGAACAACGGGAGGTGGATGCCCCCCTCTGAGGGACTCCGCCATGATCAGGCTCTTCCCTCGGCCGAGCTCATCCACGGTTCCCGCGAGACGCAAGGTCTCCATCAGAAGAGTATTAACCGTGCTGTGGGAGCGGGAGAACCACTTGTTGGCGAAGTGAACGGACTCTGCCAAGCAGAGGTTCGAGATGGTTAGATGGTCAGGATGGATTTCGACGATGATGTCGCCATCTCTCTCGAAATACGCCGCATGGGCAACTGCGTTCGCCAGACCTTCGCGAAGGGCACGGTCTGGATACGCTTGTCCAAGGCCCGACAGACTCTGCGCGATCTTCTGAAGTTCCTCCCTAAACTCGGGAGTGAGCAACTGGAATAGTCCCCGGCCACTCTGATTCCGCCGCACCTCACCGTCCGAGTCCATGACGACCAGCCGGTACCGGGTTCCCCCGAAGAGAAGCCTCGATGTCTGAGTTCCCGCTATTCGAAGTCGACCAAGAAGCACCTGTGGCTCCAGTGCAGAGGCCTCAGCGAGATCCGGTTCTTCCGCCCGGTGGGCAAGGGCGGCTGCGAAGCGGGCCACGAGTTCGTCGGTTACGTCCGAGGACGTTCGCTGTGCCGAGTAGTCGGTCAAGCCGGGCAGGCTGACCTGCAATTGCATGACCTCTGCGGGCGTCATCTCCGCGATGGTGGAGCCAGAGCCTTTGTAGGCCTTCTGGTTCCAGCGGACGACAGCACCTGGGCTCACCACTCGGAGCACAAGGGCACAGCCCTCCGGATGGACAATGCGGAGAATTCTGTCGCAGGCCTGTGCGGGCTCGAGGTACTGGTTCAGATGCTGAGAGGCTTGCTCCTCCGTACGCTTGAGCCACGCCTCGTCGTGGCCGGAGAGACGACCATCATCCTCGACCCCCACCGCGAGCCAGCCGGTCGGCTGCCCCGTGCGATTCGCGAGCATGCTCAGCTTCTTGCCGTTGGACTGCGTCCACGACCGTTTTAGCTCAACGTTTTCAGTCGTATGCTCCCGTAGCTCGCCGTCTACGAGCGCCGCGATCAGCTCTTCGTGATCAGTGATCATCTGCTCCCCCGCTTCCCTCGCGACCTTCGTCACTCTGGACGGACCGTACAAGAACAGCCGAGAGCACTGCGAGGACAGACGGCGCATCTGTGGGCGCCCTGGATGGGCACGCTGGAGCAGCTCATCCCGCGACGGACGGTGTTTCGAAGAACACGACCCGGACCTTGCCCGTCCCGCGACGAGTCAACTGGCGCCTGGCAGAACTGCCGGGAGCGGGATGGGCCAGGTCCAGTGTTGTGGGCAGTTCCGCCGCACCACCGTAGGGGCCCTGGACGGGCCCCGGCCCTCCGGCTGCGGCTTGCCCTCGTTCCCTCATCCCAGCAGCGGTGCCTGCCCGCCTGCGAGGGAAGAGGGCCACTGGTAGCATCCCGCACGTGGAGGGCGAGGAGATTCAGCGACCACTGGCTGGCGTGCAGACCCTCAGCCTGTTCGCAGGCGCTGGTGGCCTCGACTACGGGTTCCACGAGGCCGGAGCTGAACTCGTATGCGCGTACGAGACGAATGCATCTGCTCTGCTCACCTATGCGAGGAACTTCGCCAAAGAGCCTCGGCACGAGAGAGCGGAGACCGCGGGGACACTCGCGTCCGAGCAGTCTGTGGACCTGATCCTCGCAGGGCCTCCCTGTCAGGGCTTCTCCAACATCGGAAAGCGAGATGTCGATGACCCGCGAAACTCCGGTCTCCTCGCGACAGCGGGGGTGCTCGCGCGTCTTAGGCCCCAGGCATTCGTAGTCGAGAACGTTCGGGGGTTGCTATCACTGGCCGGGGGTACTTGGCTACAGCGTTTCAAGGACATCATTGCGGGCGCAGGGCTCCACCTCCGAGTGGTCAAGGCAGACTCTTCTCATCTGGGAGTCCCTCAGCGGCGCAGGCGCGTGTTTCTAGTCGGAGGGCAAGGTCGTATCGGCAGCGAGTTCGCTTCCGTCGCCGAGAGCTCACTTCGACCAGCCGGGGAATTGGTAGTTCGGACGGTCGGAGATGTGCTCCTGCCCGTTTCATCGTTTGAGGGGCTGCCAAATCACCGTCCGGCCGCGGTTCAGACCGAGTGGTATCGGCGTGTAATCAAGCGTATCGGCCCAGGGCAGAAGCTCTGCGATACAAGACTCGGCGACTCCAGCGTTCACTCATGGGACCTTCCTGAGGTGTTTGGCGCCACCTCCTCCAGCGAGAGGGAACTGCTCAGGGGGCTGGCTCGCCTCCGGCGATCCGAGGTGGGGCGGGACTACGCACACATCGGTGATGGACGACCCGTCAGGCTTGAAGCTCTATCGACCCGACTGAACATCGGTTCCAGCGAAGTGCGCCGGCTCTGTGACCGCCTCGCCGAGGCCGAGTTCATCCGGTACTCGGGGACGGACTTCGTGGATCTGAAGAGGAAGTTCAACGGGAGATTCAAGAGGCTCTCCGCTGATAGGCCGTCCCAGGCTGTCGTGAAGGAGTTTGCTCACGCCCGGAATGTCCTTCATCCGACTGAGGACCGGGCGTTGACGGTCCGAGAGTGCGCAGCACTGCAGACCTTCCCGTCCGATTTTGTCTTTGTCGGCAGCAAGTCGGAGCAGTACTCCCAGGTGGCAAATGCCGTCCCGCCTAGGGTTTCGTGCGTGCTGGCCGCCGCGTTGGCGAAGGTCGTCCTCAGTCGAGGAAATGTAGGAGCCGCCTAAGTTGAGCTTCAGTCTCGCAGAGGCAGTCGAAGAATGGGACCTAGCGCTTGCTGGAGACACCGACCTTTCCGGCTCACCTGATACCGAGCCATTTGCTCGGCTGCTACAGGGGCTCATCGATGTTGGCCATCTGAGGTTCCACTCCTTCCAGAATGACCCGGTTCAGGACTTCGTCTCCAAGCTGCAGAAGTGGCTAGCGCAAATGCCCGCCTCGGAGCGGTCGTGCGCCTTTGAGCTCGCCAACCGCTTCGTCTTCATCACGCAACAACAGTTCGAGTCACTCCAGCGCCACCTGATGGAAGGCCCGCTTAGACTCGCCTTGCTCGACGCGATCACCAAGAAGAAGTCACTGGGGCCACTTGACCTCGACCTGGCGTCACGTCACCTCGAGGAGGAAATCACAGCCACTTTGTTCGTTGGGAACTCGTCGAGTTCGCCGGTTAACTCCTTCAGCCACGTGAATTCCGGTCGGCTTCACAGCCGCGCCGCGCGGCGGCTGATCGGCCCCGACGTCGCTCTTTGGACCTATCCGCAGTCCCGGGTCAAGCAGGGTCTCCCTCCGTCGGTCGAGAGACTAGCCATCGACTTTGAGAGAGAGGTCATCGGATCGGATCCCCTGATCCAGGGCAAGCGGAACCTCGTTGTCGTTGAGGACTTCTCAGGGAGTGGGTCTGATCTACTCAAGGCTGTTCGTCTGTTGGCGGCCGCCGACCTTCCCTTCTCAAGGGTGATCATCTCGCCCGTGATGAGTACGAGTTCAGCGGTTGAGTCGCTCACCGCCGCCTGTCAGGCAGCATCGACGGCAAGCTGCGCCTTCGAGGTGGTGACGGCCTACAGACTCCCTCATCGATATCGATGCTTCGACACTGAGCTCGGGAAGAAGTCCCCAGAGCCCTCCTACCTCGATGAATCCCCCTTGCAGCCAGGCCTCTCCGGCAGAATCAAGGCGCTGTCGGAGTACGTTTATGGAGCACACCTCTCTCAATCACTGGACCCCGCTGACAGGCATGGGTTTGGTGGGCTCGCGCTGGCGTTCGCATTCCACTCCAACTGCCCAGATAACTCCCTGCCGATGCTGTGGTACCAGGGCAAGGACTGGTTCCCTCTCTTCCGGCGAGCCTCTAACTACCTCTGAACGATGATCGAACACGCGAATCCCTTCAACCAGTCGTACCTGACCGAGAGCATTACGAGTCCATCCGAGCTCCTGGCCCATTACAGCTTTGCTCCGATGAAGTACGTCCATACGGAGGTGGCTAGAGAGACCAACGTCTTCCTTCTCGGGCGCAAGGGAGTAGGCAAGACGATGGTGCTCAAGCTGTTCGATGCTGACTTGACTGCAGAGATCTTCGAAGGATCTCAACGCTATCGCGGGGTCCGGAAACTGATGCCACGCTCTGCCGTCGGCGTGTATCTCAATCTGGCGAGCCCGATGGTGCGAGTTCGGTCCTTTGCTGGACGGGGGCATCCTCCTCACTGGTGGAGGGCGGCGTTCGCTGACTATCTGAACTACTTGCTACTGAGCCACTTACTCAAGAACCTTGAGACTCTTACGTCGAACGAGAGTTGGTGCGAAGCTTGCGGGTGGGGGGCTGGGACCTTCTCCGCAGCCACGGAGCTCGTATCAACCGTCCTAGCTGCTCTCAGGGATGAGTCGGCAGAGTTCGATGACGTAACCACCTACGAGGAACTCAAGCGCTTCGTCCGCCAGAGGCTTCGAGCCTGGACGAGATTCCTCAATCGAGACGTTGAGTTCCCCCCGGCGCGATGGCTGAGCTTCTGCATGCCCCTCTTCCGAATCGCGGAGGTCTTGCGGGACGAACACCCGAAGCTCAGGCTGCTGCTGCTTGTTGATCAGTACGAGACGCTTCATAGCTACCATCACACCGTGGACCTTCGTCCGATTTTCAACCGCGCGATGTACGAAGCCTCTCGCGGGGGCACTGGCCTTGAACTGAAGCTTGGCTGTCGCCCCTACGCTCAAGGGGACCTGAAGTTGCCTGAGGGCCTGGGGGCAATCGAGACAGGACGTGAGGTCAGTACCGTAGACCTCGATAGCCTTGCACCAAAGTACTTCGAGCCCTTCATGGCTGAGTTGTTTGCGAAACGCCTGCTGGAGGCGAACCTTATCGCTGCTCGGCCGAAGAAGCCGAAGGAGTTGGCCAATGAGTACCTCCCCGGGCTCGGGCCGATCGAAGAGGCGGGACTCTACGTACGCAACGCACACTTGGAGTCGTCGCGCCACTTGGCTCCCTTCGCAGACGAGTGGAAGCGACATGGGATTCACGAAGATGCAGTGGTGAGGGTGTTCGACGAAAGCGGGATGAGCGACTGCGATGTGCTAGTTGCGGTTCTCACTGGTATCGCAATCACGAAGTGGCTTCGCAAGCGGCGCCGAACCTCTCCCCCTCTTCGGGGTATGGAGAAGGTGGAGGGGCGACTCGATGAGCAAATCTCCGCCTACGCTCCGAGAGTGCTGAACGCGATAGCGACTCGATACAAAACCGGCACTACCACCGCGCGCAAGGCAGGGGGAACCGCTCGCTCCGCCGATGACCACGTTCGAGCCTACGAACAGACAGCGCTCTTCCGCATCGCTTCGTCCTACAAGAACCAGAGGAAGGTCCACGCAGGTTTCGAGAGCCTGGTCGCGATTTCATCGAACGTTGCGCTTGCCTTCATCGAGATCATGAAGACGGCATGGGACCTTGTGATGCTCAAGCCGGGGACTCGACGCATCAAGGCGATCCCGCCGCGTCTTCAGAGTCGAGCCGTCTATTCCGTCTCAGAGTCTTGGTTTCGCCGGATCTCCCGCGAGTACGACTTCGGCGACCGCCAGACTCGGTTCCTGCGGAGCCTCGGAAGTGCGTTCAGGGCTATCCAGCTTGACATCGGGAGTCCGGTTTCTGCACCAAATGGGTTCTCCATCGTCGATGCGGCCCTGCCGTCAGAGGAGTTGTCTCCTGATGAGAGTGCTGCAGCGCTCCTTATCTCACTAGTCAACTGGGGACTCTTGGAAGAGGCGCTTCACCAAGACAAGACGAGCGGCCGACCGAAGCGGAGGAAGCTCTACATCAACCGGATACTCTGTCCATACCTCGGGCTGACGGAGAAGCGCCTGCGCGACCCGATCTACGTGAAGGACCTAGACTCGTTCATGGACGCGTTGCTGACAGAGGGTGGCACGCCGCCAGAAGAGCTCAGGAAGCGTGCGGGAGCACCAAGCAGAACTCGAGCAGGTCAGCGCGGGCTCTTCGAGTGATTCCTCTCGATTTCCGCCGACGGTTCCCCGACGCGGTGCCGGAGGGCAAGTACGCGCTGATTGGGTGTATCGGCTTTGAGGACCGTTCCACCGCCGTAGCCCAGGAGGTCGCCAATCACTCGCACCCTCGACTGTCGTTCCTTCTGCGACTCCACAATCCGGGCGGAGAGTGGGCGGCTGCATGCGCCGCAAGGAGTGACACCAACCTCGAGACAGTCAGGCAACTGCTCACGGTCCGGAGCATCTTCGACCTGAGAGTGATGTCGCCGGACCTGGACGCTCAGTGTGAACTCGTGGCCGAGACTGCGGCCGCCGAAATGAGTACCGAGTCCCTGGACTTGCTCGTGGTCGACATGACGACGATGCCGAAGGTGGTCATGTTCCCGTTGCTCCGGGCGCTCCTTCGTGCACCGCAGATCGGCAACCTCCTCGTGGCATATACCGAGCCTGGCGGGTACAGCAGGACTGCGCTTCATGTCGACCCGATCCACCCTCCGGCCTCCCTTGCCGGGCTCAATCGTCTGGAGCCGGGTACCCGGCCTGACCTTGCGTGGATTCCGATCCTGGGATTCGGCTCGTACTTCGCGGGCATGATCCACGAGTCCTTGGTCTCCGCCGGTTCTCTTGAGCAGCGGATATTCCCACTGCTTGGATTCCCTGGGTTCGATCCAGGTCTCTACCACCGCGTGTTGCTCGACAACGGCCGCCGACTCCTCGCGCTCTCCAGTCAGCCGCGTGTGAGGGACCGTTTCATGTTCGCACCCGCTTGGGATCCTTTCGCCACGAGAGACGCCATCCTCTCGGCGATTGAGCTGCTCCCGGAATCTGTCTCATGGGTCGGTAGCCCCCTCGGACCCAGGCCAATGGCGCTAGGGATGTTGCTTGCCGCGCTGCGGTCACAGCGGCTAACCGTGATCACCGCGCAAGCGCGGAGCTATAACCCCGAGTATTCGAGTGGCGCGGGCAAGATTCACTTGTATCCGATCCGGCTGAGCAGAGAGAAGTGAGTTGGCTCCTCGGCACGGGGGATGTCACCACCCAGCCCGGGCCCTGGACGGGCCCAAGGGCGCGAGCGGGCTCCGATCAGCGTCGCTGGCGGAATTGCGCACAACACGACCCGGACCTTGCCCGTATCCCGGCGGCGCTCAGTGGCTCATATCACCGCTGGCGGCCGGGATATGGGCCAGGTCCAGTGTTCTTGGACGGAACGCCGCGATTCGTACGCGAGCAGCGGAGGCCGGCCTGCCGGCGACCGCGCGGATCGATGCGTGCCACGTGACCGACAGCGGACCCGCTCGGGAAGCCGAGCTGCCACTCCGCATCACCAGCTGCTGTCACCGTTGTCCCGGCATCGGCTAGGCACGGCAAGGCAGAAGGGCCAGTCTCGCCACCTAGCTGGAGGGGCCGAGCGTGAACGAACTCTACGAGATTCGAGCGGACTACGACGCGACCTCGGTCGTGGTGTACCAGGCGTACTCAGACGCGATTGCTGAGCCTGCACTCAAGGCTCAGCGCTTCGTGACGCCCTTCTCGTTTCGGCGCATGACGTGGGTGAAACCCTCGTTCCTGTGCTGATGCATCGCTCGAATTGGGGCAAAAAGCGCGGGCAGGAGCGGGTTCTGGCAGTCCGTATTAGGCGAGACGGGTGGGAGACGCTTCTTGAAGAAGGAGTACTCACGTCACACGACCGCAGAGCGCACGGCGCCAAGACCGAGTGGGCCACTGCCTTTGAGAGTGCTCCGGTGCACGTGCAGCGGGACCCTGAGCGGACGCTGAGGGGTGCGCCGATGAACGGCTACAGCATCCAGGTAGGCGTGGGGCGCGACCGCATCCAGCGGTTCGTTGACGACTGGGTTCTCGAGCTCAAGGACATGACGCCCATGGTTCGAAAGGTGGATCGGCTTCTGAAGAGTGGGAAGGGCTCCTCGGCGAAGCGGCATCTCCCCCCCGAGAGGATTTACAACCCGGGGCATCTCCTCATTGGTACTGAGGCAGCGTCGTCTACCCGACGTCGTAGTCGACGAGGATGAGACAGTCAGCTTCCGGTGAGCGATGGAGAACTCCCAGCAACCGGAGATGGTGGGAAACGAGCCGGACGGGGATCAGGTCAGCTGGGTCAGCCGGCAAAGCAGCAGCCACCTCCGTGAACCCCGAGTTCGGCTTGTCGATGTAGCCAGCGAACAGCTTCTTCATCATCGAGTTCGGTGGCGAGAAGGTCCGGTCCAGCAGGAAGATTCCGTCAGAGCCACCCCGAGAGCGAGGCGTTGAGGAGTCGAAGCCGTACGCGGCGTTCTTGAGTGCCGTGAGGAAGGGCTTGGACAGCCAGACCCTGCCTCGACGCGACCGCCGCCGCAGCCTCTCTGTCAGGCAGAGCCGGAGGGCGCGGCCGTCTCGTCTGAACGTCCTGACCTCGGCATACGCCACTGAAGCCAGGGTGGGCTCAATCGCACGCACCTCAGTCTTGAGTTCCTCGAGAGTCACTGGGGAGAGGCTAGGGAGACCGGCGACGGTGTGGGCTACGGACGCCGAGAACCATGACAGTGTCGGGCTGCGGCTACTCAGACGGGCGCAGCTACCACCCCTAGCAGGCCCTCGTGGTGCACAAGAATCAGCGAGGACGGGCCAAGGATGATTGCGTCGCCCCCGAAGACCGTGTCGTTGAACTCCGAGACGAACTCCCGTGCGAGTAGAGGCATGTCGGCCAGTGTCAGCCGGAGCGGACCCTCGCCCTCGACGAACGATGAGTCAGTCACGAGGATGACGGGCTCCGGCGGAGGCGCGGGCAACAGGGCCGCTATGGCAGCCCAGATGGCGTCGTCGTCCTCGCTGAAGCCGGAAATGGGGAGCCACTCGTCGACGCTGCAGCTGGGATGCAGCGCCTCCACGATTCTGTCTGGCAGGAAGTCCACATCCGGGTCGGCGTAGCGCCCGAGCAGTTCCCGGGCTGACTCCCACGAGACCGAAGACCATGGCTGCTGCTGGGGGCGGACGGACGTCACCGACGCATTGTGGCTTCCTCTCGGGTCTTGAGTCACGACTCCTGGTGGGGGCCGAGATGCGTCGAGTCTGTGCGAAACGGTCGAAAGCGGCGGACTCTGCCTGCAGGGGACGCTGCTCAACCGAATTGAGTCCGATGGCAGTTAGGCGCAAGGGCGTTCTGTACACAGAACACGACCCGGACCTTGCCCGTATCCCGGCTGCGCTCAGTGGCGCATATCACTGCTGGCGGCCGGGATATGGGCCAGGTCCAGTGTTAGGTCATGTCCTGTCGCAACTGCCTTGAGGAGCACCGCAGCCCGGCCTGCCGGGAAGCGGGCGGTTGATAGGCGCAAGAGAGGCCTCGGAGGTCAAGTTCCTTCCCCATGCCGGGGGCGAGAGGTCGTTTCGTAGAAGCGCTTGTCCGATTTCGAGTCGGAATTTTCCGACATGCTTTCGGCAGTTCGCCTAGGGTGGCTGCTGAGGGGAAAGGAGCGTGTCAAGGGACGCCAAGTTCTACGCAGTTGGGGGACGCCTACATCTACGCACCTCCGGTGGTTGGGTGAGCGTCCTC